>Ga0307517_10001043_pt1 | contig 47028 bp, 27 predicted proteins | sample 23_EM_MG_FD_194515 | JGI IMG/M metagenome (GOLD analysis project Ga0307517, IMG submission 194515) | Populus trichocarpa ectomycorrhiza microbial communities from riparian zone in the Pacific Northwest, United States - 23_EM | ecosystem: Host-associated > Plants > Roots > Unclassified | place...
AAGATAGAACAGTTGTATTTATAGAATTAAATGTGATGATGTCTCAAAATCTAAAATATGTAAATAAAATGTTATTTAGTGTTTGAGAAAGTGGTTAATTCAAGTATTTGGATTTCTTTTTTCTTAACATAAGAAATTTCAAGTTTATGATAGAAGCTTGAGTACCTGCAAAAAAAATTCCAATCGGGAGATTTAAAGACCATCTGATGATAAAGTCGGTATATTTATAGGAAATATAATAATTGACTTAAAACAATAAATGACTTAAAAGAGCTTTAAATTCAAAGAATAAAGATATTTGTTCTTAAGTTTTTAGTTGGTTAATGCTATGAAATCTATATATCCGTATCTTAAGAGATAAAAAGTTCTGACCTTTTACCTGGATGGTTCAGGGGGTATTTATACTCTTTGAACCTTGTCATTTTTAGAGAAGGGAAAGAATGAAAAGTCCTCTGTTTTCGGCAACATTAATGAGAGACAAATATCTCTTACATATCATTAATGAGATAGTACATATGATAGGTCCCTTCAAAGATCTTATATACACCTATGAGTATAGACATGACAGTTTATCATATCTTTAATATTTTTATTGTAGAGGATCGTTCAAGATCAGACATATAGCTTTAGAACTTGGTAATGTCCAAGTTTTTTGGGTCTGACATGCTTGTCAGACCCACGTTACCTTAGGCTTAGTTGACTATCAATCCCAAATACTATGGGTCTGATATGTTTGTTAGACCCATGTTTATCTTGGACTTGGCTGACTTTTAAGTCTAAGTTTCTTGAGTCTGGCATGCTTGCCAAACCCACGTTACCTTAGACTCTGCTGACTTTCAAGTCCAAATTCCTTGGGTTTGGCGTGCTTGCGAGACCCATGTTATCTTGAGCTTGACTGTTTGCTAAGTTCAAGTTCATTGGATCTAGCGCATGCTTGTTAAACCTATGTTGTTTTGAGCTTGGTTGTCTGTCAAGTCTACGTTCTCTGGGTTTAGTATACTTTGGGTTTGACATGTTTTTCATATCCACGTTACCTTGGAGTTAGCGGACTGTCAAGTTCAAGTTCTTTGGGTATGACATGCTTATCAGATCTACATTAACTTGACTTGGGTGACTGTCAAGTTCAAGTTCTTTGGGTTTGATATGTTCGCCAGATATATATTACATTGGACTCGACTGACTATAAAGTCCATGTTTTTTAGGTATGGTATGTTTGCCAAACCCGCGGTAAATTTTTATTTATAAAAATCTTAATGATCGTAAGAGAAAAGTAAGAGTTTGACAAACAAATCACCTTTAGAATACCGTGAATGAACAACTTGTGTCAAGTTGACACAATAACTTTCAACGTATTATTATCTTTCTTAGTATGAAGCATGGTTCAATTCTTTATAGATTTCATTTCTCGAGGAATACAGAAATTGTAATACGCAAGAGATCGATCTTTTGGGATCCTTCCTTTATTCAAATGGACTTCAAATGGAACGAACAGAGATATAGTCAAATCGATTCCCTAAATGCCTTCTTGGATATTCTTCAATATCCCGGGATTCACATAAGGTGCAAAAGAGATGGATAATCATTTTCTTCCGGTATCTCTTGAGAATCCTACAAGATCCATGTATGTGAGATGGTGTACTTGGCGATTTTTTCTTTCACCCTGCATAAACACTTTGCCCCCACTTCTTAATTGACCTGTTAATTAATTATCTAAACTCTGTTAGCTTATAATGATTAACCATGCACTTCATATTTTAAGCTAGGAGTTAAAATTGATTTGTTCAGAAATTACCCTCAATGCTTAATTATATATGGTATGGACTAGTATGTTTAGAAAAGAAAAGGGACCTAAAAGAACCTTCCGGCCAAAAAAGGGACCCTATATATAGATAGTTGTTTACAGAGGGAATACACAGGCTAACCATTTTCTCATCCGAGTAGTCAGCAGGCACCAGCAAAGTCAACAAGAACCATGCATGCCACCAAAACATATAGCCTTTCATTCATAATAGAATACAGAAGAAAGACTTGTTAAAACCTTCCTAAATTTAGTGTGTTCAGTAATGGCCCATTCCTCTTCATTCCTATACCGAAAACTTCGATCAATTCTTCGTTTTTTGGTTCATGGCCATCGAATTAACACGAGTCTTGCCTTAAACAGCAATTTTATGAGTTACTTTCCCCCCCTCTCATCACCACCACTCTTTCTAGACATTTGTCAAAAAGTTATCTAAGTGTTTTTTTTTTTATCATTTTTATCTTAGTTTTCTTTGAATTTCATTTCTTCTTGAAGCTTGAAAATATGCCAAAAATTTCTTGTAGAATTCGATAGTCTGGTTTCTTAATAAGAACTGTAGTTTGAATTCATTGCTGCCATGAGTCTGGTGACTTATCTCATCAAAGCAAGTTTTATTGTCCAAGTATGTTCTTAATCCCATAGTTTTTCATTAATGAATACCCTTTACGCAAATCATTTTATTTATTTTGTATGATAGTTCTTGCCACACAAGATGTATATACTGATATACATGTTCTAACTTGAAAGAAAAAAAAATCTTCTTGCTTTCTGTGTTTCAGATTTGAAGCTTTAATTTGTCATCAACACCTCTCCTACTAAAGGCTAGCTACTTTACAGAAAGTTATTTTTCCAGTTAACCAAATGTCAAACAACAAAATGAAGGGCCTTTTAAAAGGCTTAAGATACATTTCTCAAATATTCGGTATGCAAGTTCTCTCTCTCATGGTGCTTGTGCACCTCTCCAATTCTTGGAAAAATAAACAATGCTATATGATATGTGTTCTTTTCTGGGTGAAACCGATAGAAATTTTAACTTTGTTGCAGATAATGACGGGAAAGAGCCTGAAATGCAGATTGGTTATCCCACAGATGTAAAACATGTTGCCCACATAGGATGGGATGGTCCCTCTATAAATTCACCGAGCTGGGTACATGCTGTTCTTCTCAACTTATTTTGGATCGTGTATGAAAATTGATCATTAATATCACAAACGAAACTAGTTGTAAAGGACATGGAAAAGTTAAGGTTTTTGCAACTTTTATTTTTGTTTCAAAAGAAATAATCTGTAATCCTCATTGAGGCGGTGCTTTGATTTATTTGTGTAGATGACCGAGTTTAAATCTCCACCGGAATTCTCTTCGGCTCCCTTAAGTCTCGATCAAGACTCGAAGGAGGAAGGTTCTGTGAAATGGGTGTCTGAAGGTACAATAGCTTGATTTCTTGCATAGCTCCTTCGGCTTTTTTTTCCCGTTTTGAAAATGGGCTTCGATTAGTTTATAAGTTGGCTTTTGTTTGGTGTTCATGGCAATGTAACATGTTAGCTATCATATTTTGATTTTGTTCCTAACATCTAAATGTTGTGTACCAGCGTTAACAAAAATGAATCATAAAGCTTACCGAATCGTCATTTTGATTATTGTTGACTGATATTGCTCTGCAGGTTCAAGTCGGAAAGGTTCACGGGCACCAAATTCTCCAACAGGGGCGCCTGGTTCTCCAGTAGGATCACAAAATTCCCCAGCTCGGGACTTGCCTGAATTGCCGAAATCATCTAGACGGCGTTCATCGACCGGTACATCAGCTGAATCTCCAAGCAAGGAAAAATCAGATAAACCTAAACAATCTAGGCGGTCTTCACGAAATGGCACCAAAGATTTATTGGATGGTTCTAAAACAAGTCGAAATCACAAGGATCCTAGTGTAGAGAATAAGCCACCCTCAGATTTACCTGAAATACCAAAGAAAACTCGGAGAAAGAAATCGAAAGATGCCTCTGTTGGGGGGTCTTCATCAAGATCAAGATCAAGATCTAAAGTCCCAGCTTCGGAGGGGGATGAGGGATCAGAAATGATATCCAAATCTAGTAACAGTGGTGAGCAAGTTCAAACCAGAGCTTTAAGTCCTTCATGGGATGGTGAAGAGAGTGGATTTAGTGGAATTTCTTGAACATATTGTAATACTAATGTTCTTACATCGGGTAGCTGCTAGAATCTTTAGTTGAAATCAAACCAATCGAGTTCATTTCCTTTTTGTCTCCGTTGACCCTTAAATGATCCTTACGGTAGGTATATCACTCGTAAGAACTGAGAGCTGAGAACCGAATCTCTTTCCTTAACTAGAATAGCTTCATATTTGTTTTTTTGTTTCTTGAACAACACAAGGACAAAAATATGATAGTTACATAACTAGTTTCTCTTCTCCTTTTTTTACCCTTTCCATGGCTGGTCATAAGTAGTTTTGATCATGGTGAGATGATCATTAATTGATAACAGCAACATGTCCTGATATCCTGGGATCAAACAAAATCCTACTCTACCAGACTGATATATATCACGGCAGCGTATATAACAGGAATCACTGGGTATTCTGCAGTGGAGGAGCAGTGCCACAGTGCACTATTGCAGGAATGAGAGGGAGATCAGTGCAGTAAGTGCCAATATCCCTGTCAATTCCAATGCAGTTTGGTTGTTATCCCTATAGGTGATAATTACTACTGTGATCTTCTATTTATATATGAAACAACAAAGGCAACGATGGGTTAGCTTTTCTACAGCCAGCAATGGAATCTCCCACCTCCTCAATCCTGCCTACAACCTCTGCTCTCTCTTGATTTTTCACCTTCAAAAACTCATTTACCTGATATCTCCATTAAGCTAGCCTCAAATAACTATCTTTAATGGAAAGCTCAATCTATTCCAATATTGAGAGGACATAGTCTTCTTGGATATGTGACGAATGGGGTTCCCTGTCTTGAATTAACCATCATTGATGCTGATGGTTCATTGCAACCCAATCTAGCTGCAGCAACTTGGCTTGTATTGGTCAATTGATCCTTGGATGGATCAACAGCTCTCTCCCACGTCATCAATAGTGAATCCTGTCATGATGCTTGGAATGTTTTGGAGACTTTTTATGAAAGTCATACCTAAGGAACTTCTTCTTTAGAGGATTACCTGCACAAAGCCAAGTCTTATTATTTGTATCCTGCGTGGGTTAGGATCTGAGTTTGATCCTATTGCATCAGCACTCAATGCTCGTGACATGTTTCCTTTAAAGTATTGAGTTTTTCACTGAGTTCTTTCACCATTTTTTTTTAATGGGTAAAGTTTTACAAAGTCCAACGGAGAGAAGTACAATAAGTAGGAATTCATTCATTCATAAATATGGATAAGGGAGCGAAGTTGATAATTTTTTTATAAACTTCGAGGATTTTATCGAAAAGAAATAAGTTGTTTGGATTAATCAAGATTCGTTGATGGATTTATTAATTTGAAGTTCCCCAAAAGAACAGGTTTCGGGTTCCAAGTCAAAGATAAACACGGTTTATCGCTCCAGTAGTTTATGGATTCCAAGTCCAACTCCTTTTGCGGATATATAAACTCCGAAGCCACAGTCGAATCATATAAAAGACAATCGCTGGATTACTCTTGTTCAGGAACGGGTTCAAGAGGCTTTTCATACAAGTAAGATTTTTTCACCTCTGATCTTCCATATTGTCCAGTGTGTTCGATCTTAATAATATAATAGAAAAGAAAAAAAGAAATCTACTTTACGTTTGTAAATCACAAAAATACTCAACTTAAAAACCCGCCATCAATTCATTGTTTATAATGAAAATGGGTTCTCGAATAATTATACTTATCTGTGTTGCCCAATCGTTTGCCCCTAGACCAGGTAACCTAGTTTACAGAGCTTGTAACTTGGAGGTACGCATAGAGACACCTATGCAAGGGATGGACAGCATGAGTTTGAAGGGAGACTTGGATGATCATGCAAAGCTGAACACGAGAGATTTGGGTGATGGCAGTACAAAGAGGAAAAATTGGTTTATTCTATTTCACGTGGTGATCATCTTTTCTTTGATCACAATACTGTGGGCAGAAGCTGAATGGAATTCTATGAGAAAGATTATGAGATTACGTATCCATACATTGCCTTTCTTATCTGCAACCTGTCAATGCCTCCCTTTTGTTCTAATGGTGTTGATTTACCTCCTTTATTCTATAGCCTGGTTTGACAGTCTTAAAATAATTCTCCGAGTAACATCCCTCAAAGAATATTTGGATGATTATGCAAATCTGAAAGCAGCGGGAGATTTGGATGATTATGCAAAGAGGAAAAATGAGTTTATTCTGTCTTGTTGGGTGATCGCTTCTTTGTTCGCAGCATGGTTTGGATGGGAATTTACGAAAGAGGTTTCAAATCTCCCTAAATTGCCATTCTTATCTGCATTCTTTCAGTGCATCCCTTATGTTATAGCCGCGTTGATGTACGTCTTTCATTCTATTGTCTTCATTGCTTCTTTTGAAAGAACTCCAAAAGGTGATGCCCTAAAGAATACGTAGAAGATGGTGGAAAAGTTTGAAAAGGCATCAACGTTAGAGCCACAAAGAGCGTTCCTTTTTCTTCTTTTTTTGTCCTTCTATACATCCATACTTCTTCCGTTGGAATGCTTAGTTGGAGCATGATATTTTATATTTTTATCTATTTATGCATTTGTAGTTTACGTTTTGATTTCAAGATGATTATTTTCCCTTCTTAATTATCTTGAACTGGGCAATTTACCCAAGTTCTTATGTTTTGTTTCTTGCCATTCATGCCAACTGGTATATTGTGATATAATTACTTCTTATTCCTTTGCATTCAGCAGTTCAATGTGTATCTGATTTTATATAAAAACAATACTATTTCTTTTGTGTAAACGGAGGAGACCCGAACTGGTCTGGAAAACACACCAGTGTAGGAATTTTCCCGGATAATTAACCTATATCCTTGCATGGAGTCTCTCAAGGACGAGGTAAAACCCGTGCCGTTGTTGGAGATGGCTAAGATAGCAGGAAATTCCTGTGTAAACCTGACAACTCTTTTCTACATTGCTGCTAGCCGCATAACCTTGTTTGATTAAAAATAACTTGTTGGTACCTGAAATAGAGAGACTTGAACAAAATTAATCTCTAAATTATAATCCAAATCTCAATTTTTTTTCCCCGAGTGAGTATATTAGAGATTCTCAATTGAGTTTTTCACCAAGTTGTTTCACCATTTTATTTTATTTTTAACTGGGAAACTCTTACAAAGTCAAGGAAGAGAAGTACAATAAGAAGGAATTCATTCATAAGTATGGACAAGGAAGCCAAGTTGATTTTTTATCAAGTAACTGGCACAAGTAAGATTTTCTGCATCTTCCAGTGTTCAGTCTTAATAATAGAAAAGAAATCTACTTTACGTCTGTAAATCACAAAATTCAACTTAAAAACTCGCCATCAATTTGTTGTTTTTAATGAAAATGGGTTCCGAATTAATTATACTTATTTGTGTTGCCCCTGGATTGTCAGTGATAAAACCATGTTACTTACAGAGCTTTTCAATAACTTGCAGGTAAGCATAAAGACGCCGAAGCAAGAGATGAGCTGCGTGAGTTTGGAGGGAGATTTGGATGATCATGCAAAGCTGAACGCTAATGGTGTTCTGTATTTCGTGGTGATCCTTTCTTTGTGCACAGTAATGTGTGCTAAAGCTGGATGGGATTATACAAAAAGAGATTTTGAAATTACGTTCCATAAATTGCCATTCTTGTCTGCAATCTTTCAGTGCTAATGGTGTTGACGTGCCTCCATTTTTTCCGAGGGAAAAAGAACATCCAAGAGAGGCCGAAAAATTGCAAACAAACCAAAACAGTTGGCCAAAACCAACCACCTCCTTTAGAATCAGCCACCTTCAGCGCAAAATGAGTGACAAATCGTCCAGATAAAACCAAATTTCCAATCCCACCAAATTCTGCTCCACCTCTCCTAACGCCAGAGAAAGATCAAAGACACAGCCAAGTTGGCAAAGCATTTACTGCACCACCACGATGACAACGAGCCATCTTTTCTAAGCCTCCAGGAACGACAATTTTGGGGCCAATCGAGCAATTGACATACAAAATATAAATAAATAGCGAAATAGAATATGAGAAGAAAAAGATTCGATGAAATAAAATAATTCAAGAATGTCGTGGTTGAGAAATATAATATTTTAATAATATTACGTTTAGAAATATAACATTTTAAGGATATTAACATTTAATTAAGTTGCAGTTGCCGCAATATCAATTAAATTTAATATTTAACTAATTCACGGTTGATTTAAACCGCAATATCAATATTTAAATTATTGTATCTGTCTTCTCTATGGGAACAACTTGTCCTCTCATAAGCAAGCAAGCAAGCAATCCAGATGCAATTAAATCCTTTTTCCTGGCAATGATTCACGAAAAAGCAAAACCTTATTTTTAAAAGGTTTATATTACTTCTCACCCAAACTTGCATACGGGCTGAGTCAAAGACAGATTTGAGTGAGGATGTCCGAGGCAGGGTTTTAAAATCCGGCTCGGTGGTCGACCCGGCACAAGGCCCGGATTTTGACCAGGTCGCCCGAGTCAATTTCAATTTTTTAAAAAAATCAAAATATCGTTGTTTTAGTAAAAATAATAATAAAAGTCAACGGGTTACAACTGAGTTTTTGACCGAGTCTTACAAGGTCATTGAGTTAACCCGCTAGGTCAGCCGGGTCACTCCGAGTTTTGACTTCCTCTATTTTTTTTAAAACCTGGTCCGGTTTCAACCCCGGGTTAGCCGAGTCTTGGGTTAACTCGCCGGGCCGGATTTTAAAATTATATTTGTGAGTGTCGTGTTAAGAAAAAAAAAATAACAGTTTTGTCACGTGGATTTGAGTTTTTAGCTACCCATCTTTTCTAAGATTATTTATTTTCAGCAACAAATTAATTTTCTTTTTATTTTTGCAAGCAAGAGTGTAAAATTAAAACGCCACTGTTGCTTATAATTTGAACACATTTGAGACTGATGACAAGGAGGAGAAGACTAAGTTCTTAATTTGTATTTATTTTTCATAACATGTCAGCACTTTTTAACAGCTATACTTTATCTTATGGTGTGCATTTAGTACATATTATATTTTAGAAGTGCGGTAAAAATATGTTTTTTTATTAAATTCTTCTTAAAAAGTGTTATTCTTTAAATTTTCTAAATTATTGTAATAATTTTTTTTTTAAAATCCCTAATTTGATAACTCCCTCCCCTGCCTAAGCCGCTAGCCAACACAGCTCCAAGACACGGAAATGGAGTGTACAAGCTTATTGTCTCTTGGTCTGTTTCTTCAACTCTTTTCTTCTAAGCCCACAGGAACATCAAAGTGGTCTTCAAAAGGCGCGAAAATCCACTGTGCATGTCCACATTGCAGACACAGTAGAATTCCAACATGTTTTTTTTAGAGTTTCTGGTAATTAATAATAATTAATTTGTTTATCATAAGGTTTTCATATGATTAGATGTAACCAAAATCAAAATTATCAAGAAAAGATATAATTTTTTTTTAACACCAGAGGTAAGGTTTGTTTTGAGACTGAATCACCCCCTAATAAAGTTTTAAATAAATCATTTATGTTATATAGTGTTTTTCAATGATTTAAAAGCCGATCCTAATTTCCATTAGAGACGAGATCAGAGTTTATTTATATATAAAAAATAAAATTAAAATAATATCATTTAAGTATTATTTTTTAAAAATAGTTAATGGATTGATGATTTGATTTTGATCAAGTCAAATTCAGATCAATTAAATTTTTAATTGAATCAATTAATTTTTTTTAATTAAACACATACTAGTTTAGTTATGTGTTTAGAAATATAGTAGCGGTTATGGTTCAAAGTGCTTTTCATTTATAAATGCATTAAAATAATATTTTTTTTAATTTTTAATATTTTTTTTATATTAACATATTAGAATGATCTAAAATATAAAAAAACAATTAATTTTAAATAAAAAAATTTAAATTTTAAAGAAACATTATTTACACCTATTCCCAAACTCTAGAACCAGAATCAACCCGCCATCTACGCGTCTTCTAAAATTCAAACGTGGAAGCAAGTTAGGCCTGTCTTGAAACTTTAATGGGCTTAATATGTGGGCTTTAGGTTGTCAAAGTTAAGCAAACTTATCCAACCGCTCTGGGCCACAACAGGTCCAAATCATAACAGCGGTAAGATTCACGCGTCATGGAATAGCGTGGGGATCACAATAACTCAGATACATCTTCTTTCCTTCTCAGACGCAGCGACCAAGCGAGCGTCAATCCTAAAATTTCCGATACCCCGTTTCACACCCTTTCACCCCCACAAAATTAAAATAGCAAATACCTGGCTCCACCGCCCACCACCACCACCACAACCACAACCACCGCCGCATCCACCATTACTGACACTAAAATAGTCAACCCTAATCCCTAATTTGACCGATCACTGATGGGCGAACAGACCCAAATCCAACCTCAACCACAACCTTCCCAATCAGAATCCCAGCCTCTGCCACAAATCGAAACCCAGGCTTACACTCAGCCACTCAATGACCCCACCACCACTGTAATAACCACTACTACCACGGAATCAACCACTATCCCACCATCAATCACATCTCCTCCCGCAAAAATCCCTTCCCGTCCTCGTAAAATCCGTAAACTCTCACCCGATGCTGCTGTTGTCACCACCGTTAACGACCCTAATTCCACCCAAACCTCTATCAAAAACACAACTGAACCACCCAGAACCACTGCCACCAAAACCCCAAGAACTAAAACCGCCCAACATCGAGCAATCGTCGCTCTCGCTCCGCGGATCATGGCACGATCTCTAACATGTGAAGGTGAACTTGAAATCGCAATTCGCCATCTCCGTAACGCTGATCCACTCCTTGCTTCCTTAATTGACAGTTACCCACCCCCGACCTTTGATACCTTCCCCACTCCTTTCCTTGCTCTCGCTCGTAGCATTCTTTACCAGCAACTTGCTTTTAAAGCAGGGACTTCAATTTACACGCGCTTTATTTCGCTTTGTGGCGGCGAGGCTGGAGTTTTACCGGAAACAGTTCTTGCTTTGACTCCACAACAGTTGAGGCAAATTGGGGTTTCTGGGCGTAAAGCGAGTTACCTTCATGATCTAGCTAGGAAGTATCAAAATGGGATTTTATCGGATTCTGCGATTGTAAATATGGATGATAAATCTCTTTTTACTATGCTTACTATGGTAAATGGGATTGGTTCTTGGTCAGTGCATATGTTTATGATTTTTTCGCTGCATAGACCGGATGTGTTGCCAATTAATGATCTTCAAGTGAGGAAAGGGTTGCAAGTGCTTTATAACTTGCCGGAGTTGCCACGCCCATCACAGATGGATCACCTGTGTGAAAAATGGAGGCCGTATAGGTCGGTTGCATCATGGTATCTTTGGAGATTTCAAGAGGTAAAAGGGTCACCTTCGAGTGCTGTGGCATTGGCTTCAAGTGGTAATTTGACACAACAACAGCAGGAGGAACAACAGCATCAGCAGGAGCCTCAGCTTATTGACCCGATAAACAGCATTCTCAATCTTGGGTATTTATGATCCTTTCCACTTTCGGTTTTGTTGAATGGCAAATTTGACTTGTGTAACTTTGATGTTTTGTGTCACTATTAGTTGTTCCTTTGTTTCTCTTATTTATTCATGCATTGTTTATTTTATTTGGGTTGAAGTGGTTTTATGTGCTTGCGCTTCAGAACTTGCAATGTGGCTGGTTGTTCAGGGATTGCTTGCTTTTAGTATTGTTCCTTGCCAGATTTTTACGTCCTTATAACTGCAAGATGTTAATGTACATAGAATTGTAGTTCGAGTTTTAGATTCTTAATTGCTGAAAGGGGTCTGGTATGGGGGTAGCTCTTGAAAGTGTCTGATGCAAGGCATGGGGATGTAGAGAGTGTCTTAGGGTTGTGATTTTGAACTTGGATAATTTGTTCCCAGGGATTTTTCAAAAGCTTTGCTTTACAAGTTTAGTTGGGCTTGGAATTTTATGGAAAAGGGGAATGTTAAAACATCGTAGCTGCATCAGGCCAGGGGGAGGTGGGGTTTCGTTAGAATTGAATGGGATTATAGGTTAATATCCTTAGTTTTAAATCAGGAAAAAAGATTAGATTAAGATTGACATAGTTTTACATCACGAAGAAGATTAGATTATGATTGAAAGCTTTAGAACACATAGCTTTTTACCTAATGAATCAGGCCTGCAACTTGCAACATAAACTCTAGTGGTCAAATTTTAAGTTTGCTAGAATAGAACCTTTTTTATTCAAGTTATCTTCCATTAGATTATTAAAGATGATGTTGTTGTTCAACGGAGACTAGCATCTTTTCTCATTATCTTGGCTTGTTGAGAATCTTCCATTTACGAACTTTTTTTGCTCTACTTTCAGTGTCCATTGCATTGAAAATAATATTCCAAATACTATTGCATTTCAAGTGATGGGATTTGTATCAGGCAGGAATAGATGGTGTAGAGTCAATAAGCAGCAATACATGTTGGACATTGCGGGTACATGACTGTGCAAAATTACTTTAATAACTAGCTAGGACTGAAACATAGAATAGTTTAGAAAATGAAGATAGAAATGAATTGGTCAGACATTAGATTGAGAAGAAAAGGGGATGATTGGTGGAAATGATTAATAGAAAGGTTCAATCACAAATTAAACATTTATAAGACAATGCAATTCTATTAAGCCAAACCTGTCTGAGGGAAAAGACAAACTCTTAAATTAAACATGGACAATCAGTATGATGCTTAATTTTTTTGGCTTTAGCTATTATGAGATTGCCTTGATCTACAGCGTTCTCTTGTTTTGTTCAATTTGTACTCTCTGGTTGAAGTTGAAAGAAATACAACATTCAGGTGATGCGCTGTTCCGATATCAAGGACAGAACATTTTAGTATAGGTTTAACATAAAATATCATAAAGTTGCTTTCTAAATGGAAAATTTGCTAAAGAGCAGAACTCCAAAAACAGGAATTTTGCTGAAATAACTAGTGGAATCTAAACTGCAACACTTACTCATCATCATATTTTTCATGTTTTACTTTGCATCATTTGCTATGTAACTAATTCAGTTGCATGGCAACCCACAAAGCCTTTAGGTTTTGTTCAGTTTGACCTTGAGTTTAGAAGTTATGCCCTCCACCGCACCAACAAACTAGAAGGGAAGAAAAAACAACAACTGTTATTACTTCAACTCATTTTTTAAGTCCACCAAATCTGCACTTAAAAATTTCTAGTTCTGCCCTGATCTCTTCAATCTTCTTTCTATTTGGGATTCTACTTGTATCTTCCATTATTCACTTTCCATGCCTTGGAAAATGACTCTACTGTCATGGTTATTGTAAAATCTGAGGTTTTTAGCTTGTTGTTTTACTTTCTAGAAGCTATATCCAACAATCAATGGCATGAATGTCATACTATTGATAAAGCTTGGGAATATCATTACTTGCTCAAACCATGTCAAGGGCGTGTCTGCTTCCCGGTTTGTTCATGACAGGTTTGATTTTATTTTCAGAGCTCTTGCTAAACCTTGTGGCATTTTTAAATTTGGAACCTGAGAAGAAGGATTAAGACTTCCATTTTCTTATAAGTAGATCTATCCAAGGTGTAGCAGAAATGTTTGCGCACTTGGTGATGGCATATGCTTATTTGCAGTGTAGTTTGTTGTGTAGAATACTCTGCGTTTAAACATTCCTTGTTTTGGGATTTGGGATCTTGTCGGTGCAATATACTGTTGTTCCCATTTGCATTCCTTTGTGTTATTTTCTTAACTTGCGAAAAAGGTTAACCTCTTCAATTTACCTAGGTTTGAGTTCATTGTCACCAGGGTTGCCCCTTTCTAGTTTTATTGCTAATGCTATGATTAAATCAGGTGCTGCTTTTCATGCTTTATAGTTTCCTCCTGTTGAAAGTTTAATTTCATATATTTTTCGGAACTACAGAAGAGATATTTCGGGTTGATTGATTTAATGGAATAGGACAATTGATCTTACTGCACCCGCACCCTAGATTCCCTAACCACCTGTGATAAGATGGTTGAAGGACTACTCTCGAATCAGCTAATGGGAAGGGCACTTGATTTCACAGGGACCCAGGTGCCCTGGAATACAAACCAGGTTTGGCAGGGTCTGAATGATGCACAGAATATGGGGTTCTTGTAGCTTCTTAGAATCCAGCTAATCATCTGACCATTTAATTTATCTGATAGATTTTCTTAATGCTTATAAAAGATTTTTTTTATATAGTTAGACAGAATAGAATACCACGTTATAATGTAGAAGGATTTAAATTGCTGTACATTGGAATGCATAGTCGTGTTTCATATTTGCTCGTTTGACATCTATTTCTTTCTTTGTTCCATCATGATTTAGGGCCTGTGCTTGGGGACAATGATCGGAACTTTAGGATGAGAAGTTATTCTTCTATCCAGCAATCATTTGAGGTGCTTCTTCTATCCTGCAATCATTTGAGGTGCTTCCAGAGCTGTGCAAAAAAGTTGGACACTACTCGTGAAAAGCCTGGATATCCTAGACATCAAGAGATATTGGTACTTGCCTCTTGCTTTGAAAATTAAATAAGACTAGATGTGGTCAAGCTCTGTTGTCTTTGTAAAAGATTGGATTTTGTCATCAGGACTTTCTTATAGGACATAATAGAGTTAGAAGAGCTCTCTCCATGTTTTTGCCTTTTGACTGTGGTTGGCTATTTGTATCCTGGCTATACAATTAGAACCTTTATCAGCAGAGGCAATTGCTCTTATCAATGGATGATCGCAATCAGACAATGTACATAGAAATCTTGGATGAGGTTTTATATGTTAAGGGCATCAGATGAATCAGATTGCATAGGTGCATCAGCCAAATTTTCCACATGAGTTAGCAGAGCGTTTTTAAGAACTTACAACAGAACGCTTTCCCTTTCTCTTGCCGAAGCGTTGCCTAAGGTTGATGTTAGCGAGGCTCTAATTTGTCATAGACAAGTGAAGGCGCCCCGTCGCCCAAAGTTTCCAACTCTCTGCCTCTATACCATCTCTAATGGAACCAAGGTTTGGAATGCAAATGGTTCATTTAAAAATAGAGATGAAATGGCTCAATCACTCAAAAGAAAAACAAAGAGTGATGAATTCCAGGGTACGATCTAGTGGTTAGAGACATGGGATTTTTATTATAAAGTCCAAAGAAAGATTGATGAAAATGTGGAATTGAGGGAGAGCTGTTCTCCCTGTGCTTAGCAACTGACAAAGGCCGGCATGTCAAAAATGTTGCAAAAACTTAATTGCAACCAGCAACAAGGCCAGTTTATAATTTGCCTATTGAAGTTGGCTTTTGCAGCCAACCTGGCAAACCCAGGGATTTTAGCTTGTCAAGAGAGAAATTTTATGTTACTTTATAAATAAATAATTAGTGACAATTACTCTATGAAAAGAGAATAGACATTTTAAAAAAAGAAAGTGAATCGGAATTATTATTTTTTTGGTGAAATTGTTTGTGGTTTTTTATTTTTTATTTTTTATTTTTTATTTTTCATATTCGCTGTATTTGTTTTTAAGTGACCTCATAAAATAAGTATTGTCATTTACTTGATATAAAATTTATAGCCAGGACCATTCACAATGAATTGTCCCAAAGATTAGTAGATCGTATGTCGGTAGGGATCAAATCATATTCTTTAAGAATCTCTTGTAATGATCGGTGACAATAGTTGATACTAGAATTTTAAACAGCACTATATTGATGGTCGGATTAAATATTTTTTTAATGTAAAAAATTTAATCATGAACATAAAATTAATGCATAGCAAACTGATATCTTTTTAAAATATTAAAACATGTTAGTTTAGACATCTTAAAAAAATAACAATATTAAAATAATAATATATTAGATCAAACTGATAATTAATCTACTTAATTCATGACTCGAGTCATAAGATCATGATAATTACATAAAAAAACAAATTAAAATAAACTATGAAGCTTAATTCCGAATCAAACTATGTTGAAAGATGAAATTGAAAAAAATAAATATTCAATTAAAATTAGAAGAAAAAAAACAATCTTAGTCGATCAAGCTTGACCTTTTAAACTCATGACTTGAGTTATGAGATCATGATAACTCCATAAAAAATAAATTGAAAAAATAACAAGGCTCAATTCCTCCGGATCAAATATTGAAAGTTAAAATCGAGAAGAAAAATAAATAAATTCACGAGATTAAGATAATCTCATATAAAAAATTAAAAAAAAATTACAAAATTCAATTCTTAAACGACGAAGAATAAAATTAAAATTGAAAAAAAAAGTACCATTGCAATGAGTAATGCTCTGTAATGGTGGCTATAATAACATTGCTATACCTTTTAGGTTTGTCAATACCAAATAATTTTTTTATAATAATCTCATACATAATTAATGCTTTAATTAGTAATTTTTATTAATGGAGAACCAATAAAATAAGTTTATGGTTCCTTAAATTCATTTCGTTTTTCTTTTCAATGATGGAACACTTCTTCGTATTCTAATTTTTCTAGAGAATGTGGTTGCGGTTGTTTATGAAAATGATATTTTTTTTATATTTTAAAAATTATTTTTGAAATCAACTCATCAAAACGATTCAAAATATAAAAAAAATTAATTTTTTTAAAAACAAGAATTTACCCGCGTTTCCAAACTTAAGAGTTTATTCCCTTGTTTTATTTTTGGATGTGATAAGATTCCAAGTGCGGGCCCTATGACATTCCAGCCCATACACATGGACGGACTACGCTCGAGGAACACGCTTGTTAATAAATTACTTGATCTCATACTAATTTGGGTGAAATTCAAACAAAATTCCTTTGCTTGCCAACCCTTTTTCAGAAGTTGCTTTTTGTGTCTTTCAATGCTTTCATGTCAGCATGGCATATACAAACATTTAGACACGAAGACAAGGGATTTTTTACAGTGCATGAAGCTCAATAAGTGGGATATTCTCGGTCGAATATCTGCTAAATTTTGCCTCTTGTTCTAGTTTTCTTCGATGGAAACAAGATAGGCCATCTTGATTCTCTTATCAAATCTCACCTTTTGTTATTATAAAATGGCCCGATAACGTAATACACTCCTGAAAAAAACAACATGGACTACGAGAATATGGCCCTTCTTTCCCTGACTAGCCTGTGGTGGTTCTCTACCTCCCAGTACGGGCTACCTTACCAGCCTTCCGGTCCAAGCCAGCCTTCATTTGGGCTGAACATGATTCGAATGGTGCAACCAAGAATTCAACCATTACTTATGCTCAGCTCAATAACTCAGTGCAGTCAATTTCTAGCCAGTTAGTTCTTCAGTTGCAAAGAGGTGACACTAGTGTCATTCTATGCTCACCTGGGTTGGAGCTTGTTGAGATCTACTTGTAGTTTGAATAGTTTTTCTAGTTTGAAAAATCTATGTCATTACAAAAAAAAACTAAAAGAACTCAGTTTTCTCCCGTGGATTGTGGATTGTGGATTGTGGATTGTGAGGAGAAATATTTTGGATTCAAACGGTGTTTTAGCTATTTTTATCCTTCATAATTTAAGCTTTATAACATGCATTTAAGGATAATATGGTATTTTTTATGAGACACATCTGGTATTATAAGATTGGATAGAAGTAAAGGGGTCTTTTAAACTTTTATTAGTACAGTGTAATGTTAATAATACCCTTAGATGTTGACTTCCCTTGACCGCATGGGCATGAGTGTTTTCGGTTTTTCTTTATTCCAGGAACAATGTAGTTTTTTTCGTTAGTATTGTATGGGATCAGGGGCAATTTGGCATTTACATCTAATAAATTTTTTAAAAAAATTATTGTCGCGTACATCACACGCACCAGCATGTGGGAGGCACCCACCCCCCTTAGGCGGCGCGTGTGACGCCTCCCGTTGAAAGAACATCGCATGTCAAGGTAGTGATTTTAGATGCATCTTGTCGTTCCCTTTATGATGGTGAGGCGCGTTACTTCATCTCATGCATGGTTGAGCTCCGACGACATGTTTTCTTTGCCCCCTCTTTTCTTTCTCTTCAGCCTTGAAAAATGTGTTGCTCTTGCAAAAAATCAAAAGGGTGTGTTATTTATTATCTTTATCATATTTGATACTCTTTCTTTTAGTTGTATCAAATTACATTTATTTTTTCAATTGCATGCTTTGGCATTTGATTTTTATATCAAATTTGTCTTCTTATTTTATAATGTTTCAGGTTTGACCTTCAATGTTTAGATTTTTTTCTCTTTTATGAAATTTTAATTTATTTTCAATTTCGTCATTGGATCTATGATCTTATTTTTAATTTTTTTCATACTTGGTCCTCATTCTCTTAATTTTTATTTTTGTTTTGGATTCTTTTATGAATTTAGTTTTATTTTCAATTTTTCCCTTCAATTCAAATTTTTATGGTATTTAAGGTTTGACCCTTAATATTTTGATTTCTAATTTTGATTCTTAGCTTTTTTTAAAAAAAAAATTTGTTCTCAATTTCATCCTTGGATCCATAATCTTTATTTTTTTTTATTTTTTTAGATTTGATCCCCATTCTCTTTATTTTTTATTTTTATTTTGGATTCATTTGTTAATGTTTTTTCAATTTTACCCTTAAATTCAAAATTTTAGTTTATCCTCTCAATTTGTTTTTTCAAATGAGGTCCTTAATCTCTTAATTTCTATTTTTTTATCCATCAATTTTTTTTATTTCATCATTCAACATTTGATTTATTGGGATTTGGTCTCCTTGGTTTTTCTCATTTTTTCTAGGCCTTACTAGAGAGTCAATTCAGGACAATTATCGAGTCACATGTTGAATGAGTTGACTCAAGTTAACCTAGGTCAACCAAATCCTTTTGTTTTATAAAAAAGCAAAAAAATGATGCCATTTGAAGAAAAAAAATCAGTCAACGAGTTTTGACCCTTTTTTTATTAGATTTTCCCTGAGCTAATCGAAACATGGGTCATCCCGGGTTTTTTATTGTCTTACACTTGGATCAATTATCTCCTAATTTCTTTTGAAACTCGGTCTCGTTTAAGCCAAAGGTCACCTAAGTTACGGGTCAAGCTGTTGAGTTCAGCCAAGTTTTAAAATAGTTGTTTTCCAGATGCGGTGTTTCTAGTTTAGCCACTAGCTAGTGTTATGAGTGTGAAAATTTAATACGGGTTGACATCATTTTTTTTATCAGTTACATCCTTCAAGTTTGTTTGTTATTTTCTTTAATTTTCTTTTCAATCAGGATCTCTGTGTCTCATGATTTAGGTGGAAGGTTTGTCCGTGTGGCCCAAGTTTTTTTTGTTGTCCCTTTTTCTTATTCTTTTTTATTTTATTCTTCAAGATTTGATTCTTTTTAAAATTAAACTTTTTTTTTCTTTTTTCTTTGCCTTCTATTGGATTATCCTATCCGCATGATTTTGCTCGCGGGTTTTGACAACCTCATTTGGTTTTGTTGGTGTTTTGTTTTAAGACTTTTTCCTCCAATTTCATTCGTCAACATTTTAATTCTTGGGGATTGACGATCACTATTTTTTTTAGTTCTATTTCTATGATGTCGGGTCTTTGAATTTTTTTTTGTTCTTTAAAGTACAATGACAACTCCTGAGCTTTGTTTTTAAAACTACAGAAAATTCAGCAGGGCTTGTGGCGAAGTGCGTGCCATCTATCTAGTTCAATCTATTAGTAGCTTGATTCTTTTTACCCAATTCATGTTTCCTTTTCAGTCTTTTTTTTTTATTATGACAAATAGAATAAGAAATATATAATACGGAAAGATTAATAAAAATAAGATATTTTTTTTAAAATAAAATTATTAGATTAAACATGATCAACATTGATCAAATGATTAATTAATTATTTTCAAAACTAGAGGGATTATTGATTTCTTTCTACAAAATTAGAAAAACCAATCTATAGTCCCTTTTGTTTTCTAAAATACACTTTTGATAAAAAAAAAAAAAAATTCATTCCTTTTACTTTTCAGTTATTGAATTTAAAAGAGAAAAAAGAGATTTGGTAGATTCCAATTGAAGAGATATAAAGTCATCGATTATTCACACCAATTCTAGCATGAAAATGATAAATCTTGATGTCATCAAAACGGGTAACATTCAAAACCATAATAAAACAACTAATTTATTGAATTCAGGACTAATTTTAAGTAAACCACAGAACCCAAGTCAAAAACCATAATGAACATAACAACGAAGCAGCATGAATTATTATTTTTTATTACTACTTTCAACCAAGAATTTATCACCCCATTTGCTGAAACTTAAATTACCGAATTAGTACATTTTCTATGCTAGGTAAGAGAAGTTCAACCTCAAATCCATGTTTTGTTTGAATGCTTTTTTACAAACTAAACATCAAATAAACTGATCAACAAATTACTCAGGTTGTTGGTGAACCAGCTAGTGGAAGGAGTAGCATGATCGCAATACTAAATGAACTGCCATAAGTGTGGTAGACAAAAATATTGAGAGTGTGATGCCCTGGCCTGCCACTCCCAAAATCTTGAATATCGCAGCAAGCAAGATGCCAAATTAAGCTGCCTGGCTAAAATGTCAAGATGTATGGAGATTAAAGTTCTGAAAATGAAACGCAATTTTCTCTTTTATGTTCCCAAAAGTTTCATACCAGATATGATGTACAGGCTTCAAAATTGCAATAGATTTTAACAGGACTAGACCTAAAACGAATATGTGCTTTGCATCTGAAAAAAGAAAAGAGGGAAAAAGAGATTCCAAGTTGGATCATGATGCTCAAAATAAAAACAAAAATAAATGTATAAAGGTCCTGGCTTCTGACTCTTGCTTTCGAAATTCTATTGGTGGAAGCTGTACTGCAACAAGAAACGACCATGAACAGGTAGAGAGCTATGTAGCAAGCAAATAGGCAAGTACCAAAGCAAAAGATGTTCAAAGAGAGGGACAAGCAAAGCCATCGATTGCATCACAGAAAGGTAAGACATTGCTTGGGGCAAGCGTGGTGTTGCAGAGAGGTTTGCAGATCAAAAACAGAATGCCCACATTAGCCTCTGGTCATGCTTGAGAGTTGAGATTGAGAGAATCATACTGCACTATACTACACGACAACACCATTACTGTGGACCATTCCCATGCAGATTTTTTCACTTTTTACCCCCCCATAGCTCTTTCCTTCTTCATTTGCATAAATTCTTATTAAACTTTAAGCATCTAAAGAATATCAACTGAGTCGATGTTCTTAACAATACTGGATTCACCTTTTTTTAAAAAAACATCCATATACTCGAGCTGGAATATTTTTGGAAAACTTATTTATCCATAATTAACTTCTCTTTAAATTCTTGAAACAAACAGCTCATTATGTATCACCTTAACTGATGATCTGAGCCAAATTGTTAAAGTAGGTGTTTGTTTGTTAAAGTAACGAATTAGAGGCTAATGTAATGCCTAGGGTTTAAGACTAAGCACGGTGGCGAAAAATAAGGCTAGCTGGGTCGCATCAAGTGAGAGGAGGACACCATATACATCTGTTCGGTTATCTAGGGGTCAAGTTGGGTTAAAGATAAGAAATGGAAAGGGAAGCAATAATGAAGGGGTTAAGTGGGACCCAATGTGGCAGGGCGTGGGAGAGGGCTGAACATGACGTTGTCGGTTGTTTTGTACAGAGAAAGGGCTCTTAATCTCATCACCATCTCCTCACAAAGTTTATCTACCCTCTGGCTTCGTCACAAGCAACCAAGCTGTCTCTTGTTGGACATGTAGTTGGCCTGTTGGAAGCCCAGAAGCACAGTCCTTAACCCCCATAATCTTAAACTTAAAAAACACACACACCCGAACCCCTCTCTCTTCTATCTCTCTATTGCCAATTCTTGTATTTCTACATAACTTGAAAACATTAGCTAGCTAGAGAGAGATGTTAAGGACTTGATGATGATGATGATGAGAAAGCCTGTAGTGCTGGTGATGCTAACTGTGGCCTCTCGCTCTTGAAACTGTGAGTTAGGTCCCATTTAAACTTCAATTTCCTGTTTGTTTTTAAGATTTTTTTTTCTTGATTTTATCGCCTCTCTTCCTTCTTATCTCATTCCAAGCTTGCCTCTTGGCACAACTGAGGGAATCTTAACAGCTTCCCGAACTTAGCTTAGGTCATTAATTTAGTACGTATTTAAGCTACTACAACTTATTCTTTTTTGAAATGTTTCTTATTTACTGTTAGGCGTGCAATCTTGGAGAGCAGCTTCAAGATTTAAAGTTCCATTGTTATTAAAAATTATTCCGAAAGCTTAAGATTTTATTTTCAAAAAAAGATTCTAGTACTGCGTTTAAGAAAGGTGTGGTGCATAGCCATGGAAATAAGAGGTCCAGAAAATGATATAAGAACGTCAGTCCCTTCAAGTTATAGTCACCAATCATCGGGATTGGAAAGAAGAAAAGATGGCAACCACAATGGCAGTAGTGTCCTTACTTTCACTCAAACCCTAGATCACCCACGCCAACCCTCAAGATCTCCAAACCCAGATCGACTTGCAATCATATCAAGCGGATCGAACTCCAAAACATCCAACACAAGGTACCTCGAATGTCTCAGAAACCACGCAGCCAGTGTAGGCGGCAACGTTTTTGATGGTTGTGGTGAGTTCATGCCAGGAGGCGAAGAAGGAAGTTTAGAAGCACTAAAATGTGCTGCTTGTGATTGCCACCGCAACTTTCACCGCAGAGAACTCGATGGAGAGATTCAATTTAGTCCTGGTTCAAGAAGAAGCACTACTATGGTTCATAGTCTTCAGTTGGCACCACCATTGCCTTCGCCAACTGTACTGCATCATCACCACCACCATCAAAGATATTCTATGGGGTTGCATACAAGTCCTAATACTGCAAATATGGTTCAACCCATGAGTGTGGCTTTTGGTGGTACCAGTGGAGGAACTGAGTCTTCAAGTGAGGAACTTAATCCTTTTCAGTCTAATGCAGAGGGAGCACCACCTCCACCTTATGTTATGTCGAAGAAAAGACATAGAACAAAATTCACACAAGAGCAGAAAGATAAGATGATGGAGTTTGCTGAGAAAGTTGGGTGGAGGATTAACAAACAAGATGAGGGGGAAGTGGAGAGATTCTGTGCCGAAGTTGGTGTAAGGAGGCAGGTTTTCAAGGTTTGGATGCATAATAACAAGAATTTGAAGAAGCAGCAACAGCAACAAGTGCCACTTGATGAGAACCCATGATGTTTCTTTGAAGAATATAATTACTTGCTTCAGGTGATGAGGTATCCATGATGGATATAAATGTGAAAGGCTTGGTTGGTAGCTAGCTGGTTGAGTAGGAGGAGAGATCCATGAAAAGAAGAAGAAGATGGAGGCGGGTTAGCATGATTATTGAATATGGGAAGGTCTTTTCTTTGTCTTTGATCAAAAATTTGTAAAATTCTCATGTTGTCCTAAGTTTTGCAATCTTCCTTTTTCTCAATACCAATGTTGTTGGAAAAGCTTCCATTGTTTTCCCATCAGAGTTATAGTATGTTTGGATTATTTGTCACATATCATTCATTTTAATTGTTCCTCAATTATTTTCTCCAACAAAATTATAATTAGACAAGGAAAATGAAGCAAAGATTATAACCTTTTTGTGCATAATGCTCGATTGTATTCAAGTTTTTAACACAATCATACGAGGAACATGTGCCTGAATCCCAGTTAACAATTATAGCAACCAATATGGGCCATGTTAGGCTTGATGTCTTATCTGTCTACAATATATATCACTAAACTGGTCTGTGTTTGAACCCAGAAAATAGTAGGGCTGGGCCATGGATAATTCATTGGATTACACACATCCTCATCCCCCTATTTAATCATTGATAATTCCTCCACGAATCAACATGAACACTGAAAAGATTGCTGTTCAATCCATGTTTCATATTAAGTCTAACTGTGTAAGAGAAATGGAAGTGGATTTTGGTTTTGGCATCAGCTTTTTTTCTTTTAAATAGTTTCGGAAACAGATTTGAAATGATACGAACACTTCGTTTCTTGACTTGGGTGTGGAAGCCTCAAAAGGGCCAAAAACACTAGGTGTGAGGGTGCAATAAAGTATATCACCTGGACTGGAGACTTTATCTGCCAAAGTCGCATTCTATATACTGTTGTGGCATATGCACTTAGAAGAAGCATCATAATTGGTTATCGGGCATCAATTCATGAACAAGGGTAGTCTAGTATATATCGACATCGTCTAAAAGAAAGCTAAGTCTAGTCGTGTAGTTTATCTCCCAATAATAGACTCTCTTATAAAACAAGAACAGTCTGCCATAAACATTTCACCATTGAATTTGCATGATGAAGCAGAGTAAGGTTATACAATGCCAATCTCCATGATTAAAATGGTGTGATAGATACAGTGATGTCTTTCAATTAGGATGACAATTCCTCACAAACATATACATGTTAATTGAAACACACAAAAGTACGAGAAATTGTTCAAGAATAAAGGTTCGGTTATGTTTCAAATCGGATCAAATTTTAAAAATATATCAAAAATTATATACAGATATTATTAACAAGTTTTCATGAAAGAAAAAGATTTAAACCGTGTAGGGATTGACCCGATGTGACCTGTTCAACTTAGCAAGTTCAAAGATAGCCTCAACATTAAAAAAAAAACCATAAAAAGTAAATCATTAACTTGGATTATGAAACTCAGATAACCTCATAAAAAGCAAACCAAAACAAATTGTGAAACTTAATTCTCAATCAACATGAATATTGAAAGATAAAATTAAAAAAAAAAAAAAACTCAAAAAAACTTCAAATCAACTAGGTTAACCAACAAAACTTGTGAATCGAACTATGAGACTAAGGCAACCTCATAGAAATAAATTAAATTAAATTATGAAGCTTAATTAAAAAAAAATCTAATGTTTAAGGATAACATTAAAGAAAAAACAAAATATTATTCCAATGAACAATACTTTATGAGGAGAGGAACAATAATTTCTCTTCCTCAGTTAGTTTTTGTTAATATTATATTTTTTTATTTCACATCAAGATGTTTTCTAATTAATGAAAGTGTGAGAGAACTTCACGGAGAAATTAGGTTTTTCATGATTAGATTGATGGATGATGTGATTGAATAGACCACCAATCGATAAATTTGAGTGATAATTTAAAAAGTAAGACTAACTTGAAAGAAAAAACTTTATGATATTTAAATCATTAAATAGAGAATGCATATTTGCAATTGTTGGCCTAAAAATTACGTAGCTTAAACAGCTGGAAAAATAATAGTTATTATTTTTTTGAAAATTGTGTTTTATCATGAATAAATTCTCACTATTAAAACTATATGAATTTCTAGTTGGGTCCGAAAAAATTGTCATGCTGAAATTGATGGGACATTCATCCTCATAAATCTTTCCTCTCACCTAATTTTGTTGGATTCAAATATGAAAGGAATCCGTACTCTGCAGTGTACAGAACAAACCTGATGGACCTTCAGATAAAAGTCTATAGGCGCGGGTTTCGTTGCGATCAAATTCTTTCTAGGCTTTTAAAAAACATGAGTTTAGAAGATGATGAAAAAAAGAGATGATTTTTTTTTGGCTAATACTACATTGGGGTCAGTTATTTTTTCTAATTGTTTAAAAAATATTAAAATAAATAAAGATAATGATATACAGGATGATATATTTTTTAAAATAAATATTGAGCAAGTAATTTAATTTAACTAAAAAATTCTTTAAAATAAACTAAATTCAACAAAGAACGAAATATAAAAATACTTGGTATGTTTTTAAAATTAGTGAAAATTCTATATGTATGTATGTATGTATGTAATATTACGGAGCTTAATATACAATTAAATCAAATATTAAATGATAAAATTAAAAAATATGAATTTAACAAAGGAAAAAAAAACAACAAATAAACTCGAGCGAATCTCTCAAACTTGAGTTAATTCCTCAAATTCACAGCATGTTAAATTCAAAGCTCAAGGTCAATCAAGAAGATCAATTTAGTGTTGAAGCATGAAATAGAATAAATCAATTTAAAAAACTTGTCAATGTTATAAAATAGCAGTCAAAAGAATAATGATAAAATCTTATATGTAAATATAATGAAGGAGAATGAAATTGTATATATAAAAAAAATAATTTAAAAAACCATCTAAAATAAAATAAATAGCAATTAAGAGAATAAAGACCAAAAAAAAAATTGATGAAGGATAAAATAAAAAAAATTATTAAAATAATTCAAATAAAAAATAATAATGAGAAGTTGGACCAAATCCTATGGGAAAAAAATCCTATTGTGAAATGTTACAATGGTAGTAACAAAAACTAATAAAAAAAGAGAAAATAAGAGGAAAAAAAAAAAGGCAATTAAGTTACTTGTGCTGATAGCCCACACCGTAGAAAACACTAAGGAAGCGGGTTTTTATCCACCTTGAGGCATCACACGCACCGTTTAAAGATGGTAGAATAACTCACTCATTGATGTGTTCCATGAACATACCACCAACTTTTTCTTCTTTTTATTTTTATTTATTAATTAAACTACCAAATCACTCATGATACCAACCGATAATTACAATAAAAACTAATATAAAAATACCAACATGCTACTAAAGCCAAGCTCCTGACCTTTTTTATTTTAATGGCAATAGTTACATTGTGCATGTCAAAAAGAAATTTTGAAAAAACCTTTAAACCAAAGTTTTTTTTTCTTTTTATTTTTAAGAGTAACCAAGTATTTTTATTGTGCAACAAAATTATGGAAGGACTAAGTTGCCCCAAACAATTATAAAATGATAAATAAAACCAGCAAAAAAAAACTATTTTACCGCTAAAAAAGAATATTGTGTGATTTTTTTAAGAACAAATCAGTTAATTCACTATTGTAATCTACATTAAATCAAGACTAATATACATGGTTTCTCCACACAGTTTAGGTTTTGTAATAGTACTGTAACCGAGTTTAAGCCCATTAATATTAAGTAAATCACCCTTAAACCCCTTATAAGCACAATAGAACCTTAGTAAAACCCCTGGAATCCTAATCACATCCCGACCAGAAGAACTATCTCCCCCTCTGAAATGGCTGCTCGACTTCATCGTCGTCGTCGTCATCTACAAATCAAGCAAGCTTCCCTTCATCAGTCCCAAAAATCATCTCTCCTTAGATTCCATGGCTCAACTCAATCTCCACCCTTCATCTCTGACATCTAATCCCAAAACCCACTTTAATTTCCAGGGGTTTTGCTGGACTGTTCCGTGAGTGATGTAAAATGCAGTAATAATTATTTTTTAAAGTTTATTTTTATTGAAATATATTAAAATAATATATTTTTTTATTTTTTAAAAATTATTTTTGATATAGGATATAAAATAATTTAAAAATATTAAAAAATATTAATTTAAAATAAATAAATAAATAAAATTTAATTTAATCTTTTTAAAAATACTTTCAAAATATAAAAAAAAGTACAAATTCATGCTAATACGACAAGGGAGTGTTTGTGGACCTGACGACGGGCCTTGTTTAGGGTGGGTGTACGGTCCAGGAGGTTTTGCGGGACTGCTTTTGATGGTGTCATCCGACTAGCGTTGCAGCTAATTTCATTTGGGATAATTACACCCATAGTCCCTCTCTGATGGGAGTTCAATTAATTAGGTGCTTCCACTATTAATATTTCTAATTCGATCCCTCTATTATTCATTGTGCTTACTACGAGAACCCTCACTCCATGACAGCATGCATCTACATTAATGATTTGTTGTCACACGATACGTGCACATTTAAGATAAAAAAAAAAAAACGACTAGAAATTAAAATATATATTTTCTTGTAATTTATTGAATTTAAAGGCTACAAAATAAGAAGATTATTTCAAAATTATTGATTTATTTAATTTAAATATTTAATGGCTACAAAATGAGAAAATCTTTTCAAAATTATGGAACACTGAGAAAAAAAGGTCAATTTTATTCCTTCTAACATTTTTTTCTATTTACCCCATGCTTATAACTTCCGTTCGAAGTCATGCCTGTTGGTCTTGTGTTCTATGTTTTATTAACTTCATCGGTAGAAGTGCTCCAAGTTTTTGAGTGAACGATGGCATGATATGCTATGCTATTTAAGGAAATTCTATTTATATCTCTACAAAAATGTAATTTTTATTCATACAAGCAATTTCCATCTCGATGACATTGCATCGACAGCATACATCCTCGGATTTCCGGAAGAATCTTCGTCTTGAATTAAATCTAAAACCTGCTAATTTAAGGGAGCCGACTCGATCATCCCTTTCCAAATTGTAATATACAGTTTTATAAGACCTGTAATTGTATCGATGGTCGATTCAAGTGATTCACCGGTCCAAAACCTAGACCGTGCTGATTGCATGGAAAAATCCAAAGTATTTTTTTCCCCTTCAAAACAATGTAGTTTTGAGAGTTTAAAAATAAAAATTTGGGATGATCCGAATCGACCTGAAACTAAACTTTAGACCTAATCAATTCTGGATCGGGTTTTATAATTGTGATTTATCGGATCCAAGTCTGATGCCGCGCGGGCCTGCTGATGATATGGATGCCGGCGCGGGTGCTGGTCCTGCTTCTCCTTTTGGTTGATGATTTCCCGTAACTAAAACCGTATCCTGAAATTAACAGCAAGCCAATTAGTACTCGTTCAAGAAACTTTATTCACCTGCGTGCATGAATATATATAATCTCCGGATCGAAAACCTGTATGCAGTTAGCTGGTGTGCTATGAGTCTATCTTCACATATAGTTCATGCATTTACATACAACAACTCACTCCAAAATATGTGTGAATTACCATGCCCTCCATGACATGGGGTCTCCTTAGCATCCTCCATTTTATCTCCCAAGGAATTTGGCATGCTTTCCATGCTCTCCTTCGCATAGGAGGCAGCCTGGTTCGTGTGATCAGAGATGGTTTCTCCTTGGTCCTCTGTACTCAACACAGTGCGGAATGTTGATAGAAGCAGCACCAATGAAAGTACCAGAACAAATGCTGTCTTCTCCATTTTCTTTTCTTGTCTAACAACATAAATGTAAACTTTTGAAACAATTGTAGTTTCGTTTAGTTATTTATATTAAGATATTTATGCTTCATTTTCTTTCTTTAGTGGGTTTAAATTTGTCCTGTAATTATAGTTCATAAAAAGTTAAGATTAAACGAAAACAAAAAACTGTCCTACTAGTGAATTGGATTGAAACAAGGCAGATGTTGCTTTACTTGGGTGCCTCCAGACTAGGCAAACAGGGATCGTACAAATTCAAAACTTTTTGGAGTTGGATTAAATGGTCTGCAGAAAAGCTGGATGTCTAATTTCATTGTTGCTACATTAAAGTAATATAGATAACGATCGATCTCGTTTATAAATGATAAGTCTTTTTCTTATTTGATTTGTGCTGTAAGCTTATGCATAGCACACACTATCAAATAATAGATGAGTTCAGCTGATGCATTTACGAGGAAAAAAAAAGTTATTTTCAGCACTCTTTTAATAAAACAAACATGACGTTAGTGCTTTGTAACTCTATTGTTGATTGGGAAGGAGCAAACATATATATATAGAACACACGATTTTTTTATATAATTAACAGTGGAAAACACCATTAGAATAGATACATCATACACACCAGCTTAAAAAGTTTGAATCGCACATGGCTTGTTCATGTTGCGTTCATTATTACTACAGTAATTAACGCTAGACAGAACCAAGCCAGCAACTAGATTCACTTTTTTTTTCTAATACTTGTCTTGCATGCATTGCATGTTGTTTCTACCGATCTGGACTCTATGGTGCTTCACTTCATTGCAGCTTTAAGTTCCTCGTAAGCCTGTCCAAAAAAAATAAAACGAACAGCATTAGTGATGTCAATTATATTTAATTCCCTATTTAGACTGCTTAATTTTAATTAATCAACCACTGCAGGTTCTCAACAATCACATTATCCTTGAAATTATAATTTTTACAGTACTCGGGGGTCTTGTTATATTTATTTTTTATAACAGATAGCCGATTTTGGCCACATTGGGTATACTGCATGAAATTTTTGGTTCTAGCTAGACACAAGAACCTGTGTCGTGAGCAGGGTCTGGGGATTAACGAGTTGGGTCACGGAGGAAAGTGAGATTTGATTAAAAAAACTTGTGTTTTCTTGTGTAACAAAATAATAATTTATTATCAGAATTAGAAGCACCGGCTAATTTTTTATAATAATTTATGCCCAGTCATAGGACCATGTGCGTGTGATCTAAAACAAGAAGGATTAGATTTCATGGCCCTTTTTTCCCCTTAGGAAGTTGAATAGATCGATGATGGATAGACCATAGCTAGCTTATATACATATAAATTAATATAAAAGGACTATATATCGGGGGTACAAACTACAAAGGGTCGGTGTATCGGGGGTACAAACTACAAAGGGTCGGTGTTGTGTTTACCCTAACGCCACTGGAAAAGAGAAAAGCAAGTACATAATGAAAATATAATACATGATGCTTGGCCAGCATATATACGTACCCTCAAAATCAGCAGTTAATGAAAGCTGTGACGTTTGTTGTTGCATTATACACAATCCAAGGAAGTTTTGCTGGGGTGATTTGAAATCAGAAAAAAATATATATCTTCTTTTCTCTATATACAGTGGGCAGCTGGCCATATACGTGCAAGGTAAAGAGAAAAGGTGGACAATAGAGACTCTTTTATCTTGAGAGCGGAGAGTCCATAGCACGCATACATACAATAATAATATTGCAAATTTAATGGCAATAATGGGCAGGGCAGGAATGTAATGCCTGGAGAGATTTTAGGATTTAGAGCTTAGTTTGTGCCTGCTCATGCCCTTTCAACTTCGAAGGATAGTGAATGACAATGTGAATATTCATCTCTTGAACATGTGTAATTAAGATGCATGATATTGTGGTAGTGACCAAAAAGTGTTCACTAAGATGGGAATTAGACGAGAATAAAAGAGTATTGCATGCAAGGATATTGAAGATATATAAATTGAGAAGATTAATTTCCATGTAGTTTTTATCCAGTAAATAATGAGTATATATATCATGGTTACCATAAACGTTCATTACCTTTGCTCTTCAACAAGTCCCCTACCATTGCTGCCAGAGGGCTTGTAATTCGGCAGAGGGGCTTGGCCGGATTCTATGTACACGAGATCTTCCACGAGACGATCATAGTGCCTCTTAACTTCTTCAGGAGACTTGCCACCCACGGCCTTGGCCACATTTTGCCAGCGGTCTGGGGTGTCTTTGTCGTATACAGCCAGGGCCTTCTCGAATAGCTTATTTTGTTTGGCTGTCCAAGAGGAGCCGGAGCCATTTGAAGATGTGAAATAAGACATTTCCCCTGTGCGGAAAGGTGTAATTAATGGTAAGTGAGTAGTGGAGGAGGTGGCTTTATCAACTGAAGGGGCCGGGGGGATAAGGTGGGCGGTGGTTAGAAAGGAATGCGCGTTGAGTGTTAAGTTGAGAGTCTCCAAAAGTAAAAAAAAGAAGACACTAAAAGGAAAGAAACTTTGAGAGAAAAAGAAAGTGAAGATCACCACTGCATGCCTCAGTCAAAGGAGAAGACTGAAGTCAAGAGATGGTATGGACAAGAGATTTCCATGCTTGCTCCTTATAAGCAGGAGAAAATGGTGGGGTTGTGCAAGTTGGCGAATATATTTTTCCACCCTCACGGGGGTGTAACAAGATGTGATTCTCCTACTTAAGCAAAGGTAAAGAGGAAGAAATGAAAGGAGAATCAGTGTCAAGTTTATCAAGTCTTTTTCTTTCTCTTTTATAATATCATCAGCAAGTGGATTTCGTCGAGAATTTTTACCAGCTGAGTGGGGATTAGATCCCAATCTTGAGTCTACTCATTAACATAATATAGATTCGCTTACAACATGAGCCTCCATTCCACCTTTTCTACAGACCTCCATCGAACACACAGTAACCAGATGTTCTGCCCCACCTTTTTAGTGGTTGGATTTTCTTGCCTTGCTTGTTAATTTGAGCAACTTGTCACAATTATACCCTTTTTTAGTAATTGTTTATTGACCACTCTTTTCTTCTTCCGATTCTGATCTTGCAAATATTTCTTACAATATTGGAAATACCAAAAAGATAAAAAGAGAAGGCGAATAAAGCATTATTCATTTCCTAGTCTTACATAGCACTGCTAGCACAAAACATTTGTATAACGACTAAGTATCGTTTGCTTTTTAAAATATTTTCTAAAATATTTTTTATTTTTTAATAATTTTAATGTATCAATATTAAAAATAATAAAAAATATTTAAAAAAACATGTATTTTTCATATTCAATTAATTGAAAAACACCCTTCACTGTACTAACAAACACACTTTAAACTTGACTAAACATAATTTGATATTTAATTATCTTAGAAAATGAAGCTAATTATATATATATAGTTTTGGAATTCAAATAGAAAACCTCAAGACAGAATAAGTCTTCTGTTTATTATCTTAGACAATCTGTTACACTTACAGAATTTTATAATTTATTGATGGAATATTCTGTTCGATAATTAAGAATTTATTTTGTCGGCAAGATTTTTATTGACAGGCTCATAGGTCAGAAAAACTTTCCTCGGTGATTATTGTTTTATTTATAATTTTATTGGTAAAATAATTACTGATGGATTTCATATGAAATAAGCACGCCACACAAAAAAAATTTATCAACTATATTCTGCTGGTATTTTTCTCGATAAATATAACATATTACTGACAAAAAATACCTCAATAAATATAAAATATCACTGAAAAAAAATACCATTTATAACTTTATCAGTGATTTTTTTAATATTATTAACATAATTAAATAGTCTAAGTAGTAATGATATTTTGAGTTATTCTTTTTTAATTTAATAGCCTGGAGGTAAGTATTTTTTTTAAAAAAATCTAATAAACTGAGTGGTGTAGTTATTATCGGGAAGTTTATCTTAGAATCCGGTACGTCACTGATGTTGGAACTTGGAAAAGATATGTTATCACCTTCTACTTCTGCCTTCTGAGCAACATTCCAAAGGTTTCTTGCCAGGTTGTTTGCTAAGGCGTGCGGTGATGGTATTTACTTGTGTCGATGAATCAGCAGAATCACTAGGTGTTGCACTTCGGGAAGATACAGTGTCAGAAAACTAAAGTTTAGTCGGGAGTGGTAAATATGTTTTTACTGTTCTTTGGCAGCCAAAAGACAAACGTGTTTGCCACGAGCTAGTGTCCTTAGTTGTGGTCCCGTGTTAATGGCTGTTAACCATAAGGTGGCCTTGTCCTCAGTTTCAACGCCATTTTATGGATCGAATAACGACACGAGCGACGATGGCCTGTTCTTGATACTCTTACTTGGTATTGGGATGGTGTGTTAGCGTCAGGTTATCAATCCAGTGGACCTGTTGGGCCTTTGTGTTGTTGGATTCGGAAAACGACTTCGTTGCTCGAGTTAATGATCTGCTCCACGCATGGATTCTTTTGCATTTTGTTAAGCAAATCTATTACAAATCAGGTCCTCAATGTATTCAAGAATCCTCAATAGGAGCCTTTTCTCAGCAAATGTGCCCTAGCTTTTTTCTCAATTTTTAATGGAATTACCAAATTGAGGACTCTTGGATGCACTAGTGTCCCGACTGATACATACTATAGGTTTGGGACATAAGCGAGAAGAAGATTATAAATCGGGGACTAATCTGGTTTTATCCCTTTAAATTTGAAGGTGATTTGTTATCGATCAACAGCCCATTTCCAAGCTAAATTTTAAAGGGCTCGTCTACTTTCGTTTGTAAACACGACACGAGCCCAAAATCAAAAGCATGAAAATGATATTTTTAATTTGAAAATACGGATGCAGCTACAACAAGGTAAGTTCGAGAGGGAATATGCTAGGAGCTAGTGTGGGGTTACTGGTTAGACATGTATGGAAACTAGCTCTCACTCAAATGCTGAGGAAGGGCCCGAATAAATAAATAGACCCGGGTGGCCAGGTAAATGCGCAAGGAATCTCGATAAAATACACCACAATACTTAGAATCCTTATCATGCTCTCGCAAGTCTACCTCAGTGAAAGCTACATCAATGGGTTCCTTCTCTTTTTCCGCGGTGGAGTCCATTTCCCTGTGTTTCGCAGCCCTTTTCCCATGATTGGAGCATTCATCTATTTACCTTACCTGGGATATAACATTTGGGTCCCTGCGGCTCTTAAGCTTTGGTTTTCTAGGGCTTGGAAGAGCACAGCCCCCCCTCCTTCCCTCTTAGTTTATGGTCCACGCATGATCTGATAGTAACAGCAGGAGGGCCACCATTGAGGGAATCTTTGAAAAATGGGGAAATATTTTCTAGAGAGAAAGATTTTTTATCATTGAATCTACTTCAATAAAGCAGTGAAAAGATGTCTTACTGATGGAATGTTCGAAAAGATAAGAGGTAGGTGCTTGAGGTTCATGTAACGACCAATGGGATCAATCGATGGCTCAATCTTTCGCTTGAGGATGATATATTCTCTTTTCTTAGCACGCTGGACATGAATTCAAATCAAAAGCATTCAGCTGATGACCTAGCTCTGATTTTATTCCAAGATAACAGATATGCTGCTGCACTTTATCTGAAAGAGGGAAGCACAGATCAAGTTAATTAGCCTAGTGTTCCAAAGCAGGAGCATATATTTACTGCTTGATTTATCCTGCTAAAACATATGAAAGCAATGGAGTTGTTTCTCTCTCTCTCTCTCTCCAATCCCTCTGTTTGCCATCCCAGAAAAATAATGTTGAAATTTCTGTTGCTGGAAAAATATGGGTGATTATCATGGTTTAAATTGATTTTTATTTAGAAATATATTAAAATAAAATTATTTTATTTTTAAAAAATTATTTTTAATCTCAACATATCAAAAAAAATTAAATTTTTTTAAAATAATTTATTCCCAAACACACAAATCCCACCAACTTTCTATTTTTAGCGTTGTTTCATAATCATTGTAACTGTAAAAGAATAATATATTATATACTGAGAATTTACCTAGCTTGGGAGCTACAAATTTTAGGGATATAATTGGTAAAATTTAAGTTTTGGCTCTTTCGAAAAAAACAATTCTAATCTTGCCGCTGAAAAAATTTCCCACAACTGACTATTTAATATGATATTAAAGTTTTAGTTTAATATTATGTGTTTATATAAATTTTAAATTTAATTTTTTTTAAAGAATATATTAAAAAAGAATATAAATTATATTTTAAAATTTATTATGATTTTTCTACAGTAATTTCAATACCTCTAACGTGTACCAAACTCACATTCTATTATTCCATGTATCAAATAAATATAAATAAAATAACTTGGTGTTTATGGATTCAAATATATCAATTATTTCTTTTTATCATGAACTGAAAGTAATTAAAATATTAAATATAAAAAGGAAATATTTCGTAAAATTTCTCTCGAATACAATTTCTTCCGATCTTTTTTTAAAAATTCATGAGATAATTATCTTTATTAAAATCAAGTGCTTGTTTAACAACTGAAATATATGATAATTTTTTTGGCGACTGTAAATTTAACAAGGCTGAATGTATGAGTGGGCTAAGCTGCAGTTTGTGGGCCCATTCACTGTTCTAGCTTGATCTTTATTTTCTGGACCTGTCCAGTTTAGAGGGGCTTCATTCAGGGTTATTTTATATTAAAAATTAAGAATTATATTGTTTTTTTTTTTAGATTTTTTTAATGGACTTTATTTTGATTTGGTTCAGTTTTTTTTCAGTTTGATTTTTTATTTTTTCGGTTGGGTTTTTTTATTTCAGGTTTATGAAACCGAACCGAACCAAATATTTTTTTTAAATATTCTAATCGGTTTAATCGATATTTTTTCATGGTTTGGTTTTTTCTGTTTTTTTTTGTTTTCTTGATTTTTTAGTTTTTTTACTCATCCCTACTAAAAATCATGACAAACTTGTTCGTAACCTCAAAATTCGAACTCAGCTCGAAACCAAAAATCAATCTAAACTTAGATTTGGTTTTTTACAAACTTATAAGGTGCAAAAACACCTAATATGAACTCTTCACATCAAATGGAACAATTTGACATAAAAATCTCTTATTTTAGTGGTCTAAATTGATGTCAACGATAAGTTTCTTCCTCTACCACTGAAATTCAACGATTCCTTTTTCTCTCTTCTCTCAACCAAAAATCAAAAAGATAATAAAAATAAAACTCTATATCAAAATGAAATTGGAACAATATTAAAGGACTATAATTATATAATTTGCATGATTATTTAAGTTAGAGGATCAAAATAAATGTTTTTGAAACTTATAATATATCATTTATGTTTGTCATGTTTTTCTTTAAATCTCACTCTTTTTAAAATTAATTGTTTCTTAATAGAACTTGATTGTTCAAAAACAAAGTCTTGGAATCAAACTGAAAAAATAAAAAAAGAGCACAGTGGCAAATATACAATGAAAATCGAACGTGCGTTTTTCAGTTTCAGATATTTGAGGTTTATCTCGCCAATTTGACATCTCTGCTTTGGTTTCGTGGCAATTTTGCATCTGGGTTTTGAGTTTTGTACCTATATGCATACCGGAAGCATGAATTTGAAGCATTTAGTTAATAGGCAAGTAGTTGTCAACATGTCAAGATTTAATGGAAGAGTACGAATTCGTAGATATTTTTCTACCATCAGAGCTTCAATCCATCCCTCAAGCAGCAGCCGTGAATGCGTGCTTCTTTATAATGTTGGTAACTCGAAGCCCATTTTGTTTTTTTAATAGATATATGCACTCTAGTGGAGAAACAAAGTTATTGAATCGAGTTTTAATCCGAAACCCAGTAGTGATGATTCTGAGGAGGAGGAGGAAACCATGAATGACTTCTTGACGCGGTTTGTGTGGATAATGCCGGGGGGTTGGAAAAGGGTGGTCTTGAACATATGCTTGGTCCTGTGGCGACTATTCAGTGGGGATTTGTGGAAAACAGAGTGGGAAGTGAGCAATGCCGTGTTGAAGGATATTGAAAAGGAAAGGAAGGAGAAAATGATGGGTTTTTTGCAATGCGAGGAGGTGCGGGAAATGCGTACGTTTTCTGGTGAGATTGGAATCCGAGGGGACATGCTTAGGGAGTTTAGGTTCAAATGGGCTTGCGAGAAGATGGAAGAGAGTGGCTTTTACGAGAGATTGACCCGCGTCAGAGAAGAAGAGAAAGCAGCAGAAGAGGGCAGGAATTCCGTGACCCGGGGTGAGGAGAAACCTAAGGTCGTGACTCTACCTATGAGACATGGGAAGATGAAGCACAAGATTTATGGACTTGATCTTTCTGATCCTGAGTGGGCTGAAGTTGCTGATAGAATCCATGAGTCAGAAGAGCGTGATTGGCCCGAGGAACCCAAGCCAATATCTGGGAAATGCAAACTGGTTACCGGTTACCGAGAAAATTCTAGCACTAAAAGAGGAGGATGACCCTTCACCACTGATAGTTCAATGGGTAGAGCTTCGACAGCCTAGCAGGATTGATTGGTTAACTTTGCTGGATAAGTTGAAAGAAGAGAAAACTCATTTATACCTTAAGGTACAGTGCTCATTATATTTTTGCTGCTACCATTGTCAGTTACACAACTAGTTCATTTACGACATTGTGTATGATTAACAAGATTAGTTGTCGATTTATCTATTCCAGGCTAACATCCGTGACTACATCATGATTATCGATGCCAAAGCTAAAGAGAACCGCATAGAAGACGCTGAAAGAATTATTATGAAGATGAAAGAAAATGGTATTCTACCAGATATTTTGACCACCACTGTTTTGGTACACATGTACAGCAATGCAGGAAATTTTGACCGTGCCAGAGAAGCATTGGAAAGCTTGAGGAGCTATGGTTTCCAACCAGACACAAACATCTACAATTCAATGATCATGGCATATGTAAATGCTGGTCAACCTAAGCTGGGTGAATCATCGATGAGCGAGATGGAGGCAAGAGATATCATGCCTACAAAGGAGATCTACATGGCTTTTCTTCCGTCATTTTCGGAACATGGAGATGTTGGTAGAGCTGGGCGAATTGCCACTACAATGCAGTTCGCAGGATTCCAGCCCAGCTTGGAGTCTTGTGCATTGCTTGTTGAGGCATATGGGCATGCTGGTGATCCTGATCAGGCAAGGAATAACTGACTATATGATAAAGCTTGGACACAAGAATGATTGCAGCTTATGAGAAAAAGAATCTGTTGGAGAAGGCTCTAAATCTTTTGGCTTTGAGCCTGGACTTGCTACTTGCACTGTCCTTGTCGATTGGTTGATTACAGCTGGTTGATGAGGTTGAGAAGCTATTGGATAGATTTCTGTGCAGGATGAGGCTTCTCCTCTCAAGATTCAAGTTAGTCTTTGTGCTATGTATGCATGAGCTAGGGTCGAGGAGAAGGCTCTTCAAGCTCTGGGGGCTCTGGAAGCTAAGGAGTACTGGGGGCGCATGATTTCAGAGGGTTGTTGGTGGGCTTATCGCTGGTGGGTTTGTGCAGGAGGCTTGAAGGGTATATGGGTTGATGGAGGCCCAGAGCTTTGCTTCAGAGCATCTAAAGGTTGCTCTGATGGCATCTCCAGCTTTTCCCCGCAAGAGACCATCGTTATAGTTTGCAGTCTCGATTCTCGAGCTTTTGGCACACTAGTGATAATCAAGAGGATATTTTGGCAGTCATGTGAAAGTTGAACACTACCTGACAAGCAGGATGGAGCGTCCTTTCAACCATATTCCATGAATTTTGCTTTTATTCATGTGCCCATGTTGGTGTTATTCAGGAAACCGAATCATCATAAAGTGGCCCTTTGTAATAATTAATTGAAAGAAGCAGGTTGGTTCATTTTGTATTAGCTAAACGTGTTGCTTTACATGCGCTATGATATTTCTCTGTCAGATGCTGGATTGCCTTGCGCTCTTACACATTATCCACACAAGACTGGAGGCATGCCCATAGACATCTTCGTACCCTATGTTTTTCTTTGACTGATCTTACGAGTTGAGGTTATGCTCACACAGCAATCATGCACAGGCGCAATCCCACCATTCATGCCTGACAGTTTCTGGATCCAAGTTTTTCTTTTCTTCTATGTGAGATTTAAAGAGATCTTGATGCGAGTAGATTCTGAAGACATGTTATCCCTACAAGCAGGAAGCTTTCATACATTGATATTGTTAGATTCTATTCCTTTAATGAACTCGTTCAGCCGCTTCAATTCTCTACCCTGCTGCTCTACCACAGCTCGAACCACATCTACCATGGAAACCATCCCAGCTATCTTTCCATCTATGACAGGAACATGTCGAATGTGATTGTCTGAAATCAAGATTTTAATTTCCTTTCATCACGACATCATCAAATTCAATAAAAAACTCTAATTTATATTACATGTAATCGAAAAACATGAATTCTTCGCATCATAAATACCTGTCATCAGCTTCATTGCTTGTAGAATGTTTGTGTCAGATGCCACAGTTATTAACTTGTTCTGTCAAGCATTGAAATTAAAACATCTTTAGATAGGATAATTGTTACTCTATAGTCCCCATACAAAAGTAGTTCAAGAAATAACCTCATCTGTCATAATTTCCCCAACTCTTGTGTATTTAGATGATCTCCCTTGTGCTATTATCTTCCTCAGATAGTCTGCTCAAGCATCCGTTCCACCACCATTAACAGAAATTAGATTAATATCTACTTCATCATATTGTGTAGTTCAGTAAAAAAATTTCTTTAGTTTCCAATGTTATTTTGAAAATCTTGGCAGTCCAAACATTACCTACACCATCGAAGTCAATTTAAAGTTTTTTTTCTCCAAAAGTTTTAGAATTAGAGATAACCAGTTTATAGACCCAAGTGTAGGATAATTCTTTTTTGAAACATAACAAAAAAATATTTAGGTTATAGAAATTTGATATTGTTATTAAACTTGTTATAGCAAGTTAATTTTCTAATCTGATTAAATAATATAAAAGTTTGAAATTACTCCGTCGACTTATTAAATCCAAAAACTACTTAATTAACCAATAAAAAAGTTTGAGAATGGAATTGAAAAAAATAATGAAATTAACAGTAAAAAAATCTCTTGACCTGAATTTTAATCAAGATTAGGTTTAAAGTTAAATCACGTGGGAGTTGCATTCGGATGATTGTTAAAAAAAATTGAAGGATGAAATTAAAATAAAATAATTAAATTAAATTGAAAAAAATCGTTCATTGTTCATCACAGTGAAGCTCGGTGATGTTTACCAAGTCTTTTCAATGTCAAGTTTATTTCTCGTTGTTGTCTTTCATTACAACAAGGATAGAGGATGAATGCCTGACTGACAGAGTAATTCAATCAATGTAAAGTAGGCTTATTCAGAAATCAGGTACCTCTCTCTGTGATAATTCCTGCGATAAGCTCTCGTTCTCCTAAGACTACCAGTGACCCAATATTATTCTGCGCCATCTGCAAAATTAGATCTTAGCAGTAATGTTTGTGTACTATACAGAGAAACTTCATTCTTCAGGAGAACTGTTTCAGCTTTATTTCATTATAAACCTACATTCTTCACAGCATCATAAACGGTGTCAGTGGTGCGGCACCAGAGCCAAGAGCCAAGCTTTTCTTCTCCCTTTGTCACCAGTACATCTGCCACTGTTAAATTCTCTAGTCCTTTCTCTCCCACTGGAGGAGAGGAGGTCACACATCCAGAATGTGATAATATCTTTCTCCTCTCAATTATGTCTCTGACATGAGGATGCCTTAGAATTGCCACTCTGAGGGTTTCCTGGCAAGATCTTACCCCCTGGACAAGTCCTTGCATTTCAACACTGTTTGCTGAAAAATGAAAGTTCAAAGTATTGTCCACTGCAAGAATGTGGCTGACAGGATTTGTGATTGCCTAAAAGAAGGTTTGAAATAAAATTTGTTAAACTAAACTAAAATGAGAATTATCTTACCTATGAGGAAGATTAGAGAGCTTGAAACGATTAGGCGATCTTGTAACTGTGAAGTTATGAGATGGATTCAACCCATAAATAGCATTTTTCAAGGAGAAGACAGAAGAATGTCTACCTTGCAAAGTTCTTTTCTTGAATGATAGGATGAAGGAAGAAAGAATATTTGTCCGATCTTTTTTCTTGTTTTGTAGGTTGCTTCTCTGGTAGGCATGGTACAATGGTAGTATTGGCAGCTAGCAAACCAAGAGGTTGCATGCATTGCTTAAACCTTTTTGCCATGCTGAATTACGTGCTTACGACAAAATAGTCATCGTTGCAGTATTGGTATCTTTATCGTAGAGTCAAGGAATTTCTGTTTCTTTTATTCTAGATTAAAACTGAAATCGATCACCGGCAATCTATAGTCTGAGAAAACACATGTATCATGTGGATGGAGTTATAGCTATGCCCTACAAACAGAGATTTTGCAAAGTATATACTTGGAATGCCTTTAGGAGAAAAGTACCCTGGTTTCTCAGCAAAGGAGACAACACAGTGACAACTTAAAAACTTAAAGCAGAACGAGAGAGAAATACAAAACTTGAAGATGACAAATTGAGATGCTAGACCTGAGAGAGAAGGAAGATCTGTCTAAAGAATCCCGAATTTCTCTCGTGTAAAGGCTAGCCTTTAGAGAGTAAAGGAGGCAAAAGGAGATGAAGACGGAAACAGAAAGGTCTCAAAACCTTTCCAAGGTATCAAATAAAAACTTATTAATATTAATACCGCATTTCTCTACAAGAATTAAGCATCAACGCAGCCAACCTACATCTATATCCTTCGTTATACTTTTCATTTTCTTTAATCAAATCATCTATGGCAGACCAGAGGCCATTCCGCTTTCGGCTCCCTTGGTTATCAGCACCTGTTGCTCCTCCTCTACGTCCTACAGCTGAACCCCAACCTCCTCGTCCTAGAGTTGAAATTCAAGCACCAGCACGGCCAATCACCACCATCCCCATTCAACGGCCACCTTTCCGACCTGCTGGGATAACCCCAGCAACGACTCCTACTACTCAGACTACAGCACAGGAACAAACTGAACCTCAGCCAGTGCCACCACGTCGTGCAGCCATTGAGTCCCAAGTCAATGCCCAACCAGTATCACAATCTCGAGAAACACGGGCTGCCTCTGTGCCACCATCACAATCTCGTGAAACTCCACAATCAAGAGCTGCATCTGTGCCCCCATCACCCTCTCGTGCGAAAACTCAATCCCAAGCCGCCCCTCAAACCCAGTCACCATCTCGAGCAACTCCACAATCAAGAGCTGCATCTGTGGCTCCTTCTCCTTCTCGCACCACTTCCCAGCCCCAATCAGCAGCAGCAGTGACGGTCCCCCAAACTCAATCCCCGTCTCGTTTGGCCACTCAAGTTCCAGGTAGAAAATCTCCACAGCTCTCTTCTCCATCTAAGACAGCTACCCAAGTGCAGCCAACAGTTTCTCAGTCCCCATCAAAGAAATTACAACTAGCAACACAAGAGATCTCTCAGCCTCCTCCCAAGTCTACTCAATCCGACACTCAACAGGAAGAAACAAAACCAACACCTGCAGCAGAGCCTGTACAAGCATCAGATGCTGTGACAGCACCAACACCAACTCCTGAGCCAGCACTTGAGACGCCTGCATCATTACAAAAATCAGATTCCAGGACCATAGGTGCTGATCATCCTATGCCTCTTTCACAACCAGTGAAACGAGTAAAGGAAGATATTTTTGAAAGAAAGAAGACAACGACCATTAGCCCTAATGGGGAAACTATCAAAACAGCAAGAACCCGGTCTGCCTTTGGCGAATCTCATCAAAAAACATCCATGTCCAGCGGAGAAAAAGTTCCCCTGCAAAAAGAAATCAGGGAAGATATTTCCAAGTTCGTTCATAACCTGGGAATGGAGCACATGGAGCATCCCATAGGAGAAAAGCCTGTCAGCGTTGTTACTCTAGCAGGTGAAAACAGAGGAGCTACCATGTATGTGGGCTCTGAATCATCAAGAAAGGATGGGTCAGTCCACATTCATCGTGGTTATAAGATCAATCCAGATGAGAGCAGCGAAGCTACTACTGATGGAGAAGGAAGCTCGAGGGGTAGAAGCTCCAAAGATCTGCTGACAAAAGAAGATCCGGCAAGGAAGGCATATATTAACAGTAACACACAAAGTGTCAACAACTCGATATTGTTTGAAACTTCAGTAAGCGAAAGAAGCCCTGGTGTACAGCTGAGTCTCTCTTATAACGATGAAGAACCCAGCAAGAACAGCAGTAAACCAGTGCGTCTGGAGACTCGCAAGGCTGAATTCCAAGTCACCCCTGCTGAGAAGCTTAGTTATGAGCCGAAGGTAAGAAGACGATGCCTAAGAGGGCTTTTCTTGGAATCAAGCGACTCCGACCCTGATAATCCAGAAAAGCCTCGAAGACATGGCTGTCGCTATAGTTGTGGGCAGAAGAGAAAAGATAAGGACATAGGGGTTCTCTGACCTGGTAAACGATGACTTCGATACGATTATCTACCAACAAAAACATGCAATATGTACATGACAATAACGATATTTTACAAATGTGATAATAAGGATGCAAGATCATCCAGAAAGTAATGTTTATGTATAATACTTTTGCATCATATGTTAATGAAATGTTTCGTTCACTGTAATTCGCAACTTAACATCAAGATTCAGTATACAAACTTTCCAATATACAAAGAAAAAAATTTAGAAGTTCGTAGAATATGTGAAATAAAATTCCATAAGTGAAGAAGTTACAAACTTGAGGTAGCTGCTGCAGAACTACCTTTCTGCGGATAAACAAATGTTGCAACTTACATAGAGACCACGAAGGCCGCTGCTGTTTACATAAAATTAATGCTGATGATAAAGTGCAAATCCTAGATGCTTCTTTTAAAGGGAATATATACAACAAAATTTTCAGGGAAGGATAATGTGAATATGGCACAAGATGGCAAAAGAAAATGATCATTCACAAGCTGGTTTAGTGTCAAAGCTACTCAAGCAGATTGCAAAAGCTTGGAAGGCAGAGAGGGGGTATCGATAGTCCATGGTGAAGATATCTTTCCCAATCTTTCCAAACTGCAGAATGACTTTTTCTTGCTCTTCTACTGGAACATTTTGGCAAGGCTCCACAGCTGCCACCAGCTGGAAATTCTTCACAGAGGCCACTGTAACACGCCCTTTGAAATTTAGACACCAACACTGCAACTGCTCATGCCATCTAGGAGCTTTATTTTTCAAAATCAGGGGATCATTTTTGCTGCAAAGTGAATCAGATGACTCAGCAAGGCTATTCGAGCTGAAATCAATAGGTGGTTGCTTTAGTTTTGAAGCAGACAATGGAGAAGATTGCTCATTGCTAGGATTATTGAATTCCGATGGAGTAGGAGCTATTCCCCCTTCTTGAATAGCAGAAATAGGGATCGAGTGAATGGTGCAATGCATTCTCCTTGGACCTCTGGTACGAAGGACATTAAGCTCATAAGAAACGGTGGCCACATTATAATTTCTAGCAGCAACCCCTGGCGACACTTGGATGGAACGAACTTTACGCTGCGGCTTACAATTGGATCTCATTGCAGGACATGGAGTCTGACCGTCGTAAATGGTGAATTTGGTTCCCAGGAAATTAGACCTGTTCAGAATTTCCCAATCAATTCCACAAAAGAAGAACGAGGTGGTGCAAAGACAAGAAAACCAAAAGGATAAACCATACCTCAGTTTTCCAACATAGGTATTGCTGGTTTGACAGAAATCACTTCCAGCAAATGATATCCGAAAATCTGTGCTTGTAGCCTTCCTAATCTTCTTTGCTGCTAATAACACTTTATTCATATCACCAGACAAAGCTGAAATTCGATAAGTCACATCAGATTAGCAGTCAAAAAACACATAGTTTAGCTTACAAAGATTAAAAACACACCATCACGGTAGAAAATTTCAAAAAACAAATTTCACGGCTGACTGTATAGTGAATCAAATAACTCAAAAAATAGACCCATTGCAATAACAATCTTTCTATTTCAAAAATTCAAAAAAAAAAACCCATTAAATTAACACAAGAAAGCATAATAGAGTATTTACCAGGACTGAGACCCAGATACAAAAGATAAGTAGAAGTGGCCCTTTCCCTCTTAATAAAGCATTGAATTGGAGCATCTCTCGGCCCCGGCTGATCAAAAAACAAAAAAGAACCCCCGAAATAACATTAACACCTAACAGTTCACAGAAATACAAAACAAAAAAATTAAAAAAAAGGGTTCTCTTTTTTCAAGTCACCTGCTTTAGTGAGATAGGAAAAGTAATGCAACCACACTGTTCTGGGGTCTTAACAACAGTTTTAGTGATTTCTCTCCAAGACTTACAAACAGAAGCACAAGCAACAACATCTCTTCTTCCAGGCCATGAAGTTTCACTGCCTTCAACTCTCTGAATCACATCATGTAGCAATTCAGGCGGCAAATTAGCCCACGGACTCTGTTCTTCAATCAACTCCCTAAACAACTCAGACCCACCTCCTAATTCAGGCGCAATATAAGCTCTCCCTCTTCGATTTGTTCTGTTCCTCTGTAACTTTCCCATCGAAAATGTGGTAGAAATGTCATCTCTAATCTCCTTTAACTTTCCCTTAAATGACATCTTGATCACACCCGAGATCTGATTAGCGATTTCGGTTTGGAATTAAAAGAAAGTGAGACAGGCAAATTCATGCATGTGATTACAGACAGTTAGACAAAGTCATAGGAAATGACGAAATTCTGAGGAGTTGGAGATCGGGACGAGGAATCTAAGGGAAGTCTGCCAATGTCTTGGATAGAGCAAAAGCTGTCTTTATTTTCTTTTGTATACGTGGAGGAGTGACACGACGGCAGTTGTGAAGTTAGCCACCAGGACCTGAGGCGGAGGAGCTTTTTTCTGAACAGAGGGACTGGCACAGCCACACACTCACTCACTCTGCTTTTATTTTTCTCGGATCTCGAATTCTAATCTTTCGGTCCTCTCTTTCCCTCTTATTATTGAATCGTTTTTTTATATAATCTTTTGTAGCTGCTTTTTTATTTTATTTTTATTTTTTGAGGTTTTGTCAGTTAATTTTATCGTGGAGTGTTTGTGTGTGATTTTCTTGGACGGGATACTAAATTCGTTCTGACGTGTTAGGTTTGTATTGGGTATGTTGCTTCATTGACACGGGCCTATTACACGTGGTAGTGATCAAGCGGTCTAATAATTGCCCACAAAATCACATGAATAATGATTTGCTTTTTCTTTTATTTACTATTATTTTAAATTATATTTTACTTGAAAAAATATTAAATTAGTGTATTGTTTTAGTATTTTTTATAGTTTTGATGTGCTGATGTGAAAAATAAAAAAATTATTTTAATATACTTTTAAATAAAAAAAAAATTTAAAAATATATTTCACCACAATATCAAACACACATAAAATATAAATTGATCATGGTGGATTAACTGGTTTTTTTTTATAAACCGTTCATTTCTAAATTAATAAAAGTTTTGAAATAGATTTTGAATTTTATTTTTTAAATGTTAAAACCTGCATAATGATGTATAAAAAATATTTAAAAAGTTAAGATCTAAAAGTGTTAGGTTTTTTTACAAAACTATACCCAAGAGTAATATTTATAATATTAATAATAACATTAAACTTGAATGATCCAAGTTTAAGTGGGTCTGGCTGCAATATCAAACTTAATAGTCTTGGATGTGGGTCTGGCTGCAAGGTCGTGTCATAAAAGTATGATAATTAAATAGATTAATTAAAAAGAAAAAAAACTAACATGAAGAAAAAACTAATGAAGAAAAAGAAAAAAAAATCTGAATTAACTGGGTTAACCCGTCAAATCTGAGATCCGTGTCATGAAAGTCCAATAACTAAATAGAAAAAAATTTAATATCAACAAACTAAATAAAAAAAAGTTAATTAAAAAAAAAAAAACATCAACCTTTTCACCGTGAACTGCACTGTGCAGTCCACAGTGAAAGGCATAAAAAGAAAAAAAAAAGAAAAAAATAAATAAATGATAAAATTTTGAGTTGACTCATCAAACCAGGTTAACCAGT
>Ga0307517_10001044_pt1 | contig 47005 bp, 58 predicted proteins | sample 23_EM_MG_FD_194515 | JGI IMG/M metagenome (GOLD analysis project Ga0307517, IMG submission 194515) | Populus trichocarpa ectomycorrhiza microbial communities from riparian zone in the Pacific Northwest, United States - 23_EM | ecosystem: Host-associated > Plants > Roots > Unclassified | place...
TGGTACGTCACCGATAATCGAACTTTTTTTTTTTTTTCAAATAACCTCGTCGTTTTATTGTTATTATCGTTCATCGTTTGCGCTGCAGAAGAGGTCTTTGGCTGATCTCATCTGCGTGGGTGGTCAGGGACCTGGAAAGCCTCTCCAGAAGAGGTCAGAGAGGCTGTGAAAATCGCTTTGGAGACTGGGTACAGGCATATCGATACCGCTACTGCCTACGAGAATGAGAAAGAGGTCGGAGAAGGGATCAAGTTGTCTGGCGTTCCGCGTGAAGAGATCTTTTTGACTACCAAGTTGGATCCTGCGGATATGAGGAACCCCAAGGCGGCCTTGGAGTATTCGCTGAAACAGCTGGACACTCCTTACCTTGACCTTTGTGCGTGCCCAGCATCTTCAGCGATCTGATTGAAGCGTTTTAAGTTCCCGCGCGGTGTAGGGTTGTTGCATTGGCCCGCTCCCCTGACCAAAGTATGTGGGACGTGTGGCATGTACCGTCGAGAGTAGATATCTGATGGCAAATCTCGCAGGATGAAAAGCCCGACAGAGAGGTCGACTGGTTGGACGTTTACAAGGAGGTCGAGGAGATCTATAAGGAAAACCTTGACAAGGTCAAGGCTATCGGGGTTTCCAACTGGTGTGTGAGCTACCTCGAGAGGCTCTTGAAACACGCAACCGTCACCCCAGCAATCAATCAAATCGAACTTCACCCCTCGTGTACCCAGACCGAGCTCGTGGAATTCTCCAAGTCGAAAGGGATCGCCATCACGGCTTACTCCCCACTTGGGTCCACCGGTGCTCCCCTCGCCGACTACGAAGTCGTGAAGGGGGTCGCGGAGAAGAAGGGTGTATCCCCCTATACCGTTTTGGTCAGTCTCTGGGCGAACTTGGACCAGATAAGCGTTCTTTCCAAGAGTGTGACCCCGGATCGCATCCGTGGTAAGTGTTCGCATCTGTATCTCCTGTTTGTGAGACGTAAGGTTTGAAATTTGATTGGCTGACGGGCTACACCGAATCTGATAGCGAACATGAAGCTGGTCGACCTTTCTGACGAGGAGATTGACCAGTTGTTGGCTATCAACGAGACGTGTCACTTCAGGGGTTGCCATCCTGACTGGACGGGTTACGGGTCTCTGGGATTCCCCGATTGCGAGTAAACATTGCGGCAGAAGGAATTGCAGCCCATGGGGGAGTCGAGGTTGCTATATTTATATCCAGAGATGCGTACTGTACCGCAAGCGGTGTCGTGGGATGACGGCGTGCATGTATCCCCTTCCCCAAATACCTTTTAATATTTGGCTCCCGAATTTGTCGCAAGATATGGGTTACCATGCAAAACCGAAGGTAAGGCAGTGTTAGGATTAGGATATCCTTCGATCTACCGGGATGCGGGGGCCGATCCATTGGATCACCATCCCTTTCGTTGCCAGTTACTTCGCTTGACGATGTTTCGATTCTTGTGGCTGATGCTCGTACCTGTGTTTGCCAGTGCGGGGATCCCCAACGCGGTTCAAAAACTCAAAGATGCAGCGGGAAATAAGATCTCACAGCACTCGATACGATAGCCCCTCCGTAAAAGTTCCGGGGGATAAACCTGAGATACCTCACGCTGAAGGGAGCCAAGGGGTCGGGAATGGCGTCCAAGTTACGAGTCCGCCTACCTACGTCACCTGTTTAATTTAAGCACTGACCGACCTTCTGTGATAGTGATCACTACCACCACCTCAATGCTCATACAATTTCGGTCACGGCGCCGTAGACGTCGATGGGAACGTCAGGCGTGTGCTGTCTACACTCTTGTGGAAGGTTCCAGGGTTGGGTAGAGGTGGAAAGTCGATGCATGTCCCGGTGAAGAAGTTCGATGGAGGGTTGGAGAAGATTAGCGGGCGTCCGGTCCATCACCCGTCGGTTTACGCTAGCATAGCGATGTAAAATATTCTTCCGGATGTGAAAATGGAAATGAGGGGCAAGCACAAGTTTCACACAGAGAGTCCGTCGGCTGAGGGGCTGGAACCGTGAGAGATGTGGCCTCACTGTTGGGCCGGATAACCGCGCTTTGCCACAAAACCCACATGGACCGCTTCGGGGAGCAGACGCCCGAGTTTTTAGTACGCCTTCACTCATCCAAATCCTCCGTGCAGGGGGCGAAAACGCGACCATTTGGCGAAAGATGCTTATTTTGCTCACTTGGGAACACGGAACACGCACCTATCACTCACCCCCCCTCCCCGACCCGTCGGCGCCTTGAGGTTCTCCCCGAGATTTGAACGGCCATGACTAAAGCTCAAGTCGACCACGTATTCACCCCCGTTCGACTCCCATGTGGAAAACAGGCACATAATAGGCTCTTGAAGGTACGGTTAGCTTGCACGGGAACAAGAAAAACCTGTCGATACATCATTGCTGCGCGTTTCTTGTCTGTAGGCTTCGATGTACGAACATGCCGCGAACTTCCGAGGTGGTCTTCCCACCGCCGCGCACATTGAGATGTACAAGAATTGGGGTAAAGGACGATGGGGATTCGTCCTCACCGGAAATATCCAAGTCGATAAATCTCACCTGACTATCGGAAGAGACATGGTCATACCCGACGTTCTCAACGAAACCACGCTCCGGCCGTTCAAAGACCTCGCCGAGGCGATTCACGGAGGTCCAGACGGTGTCGTCGACTCCTCACATCGAACTTTGGCCATAATGCAAGTGTCGCATTCCGGGAGACAAGCAGCGAATTGGGTCTCGGGACATTTGCCTTGGAACCCTCCGCTCGCTCCGAGTTCTGTCCGTCTTGGAGCAAGGGAGCAGGGGTTCTTTCCCCAGCTATTTTACCATTTCCTGTTCAGCACACCCAGGGAGATGACCATCCCTGAGATTGATCACCTGGTGGAACGCTTTGTGCTTAGTGCTAAGATCGCTCATGAGGCCGGGTTTGAGGGGGTTGAACTTCACGCTGGTCATGGGTGTAAGTGCACACTCTTCACAGCGGATGGGCAGGCTGATCGATCGAGGACACCAGACCTGCTAAGTCAATTCATCTCGGAGAAGGTATGAAATTGATTGAGGTTTCGTCTAACTCTCTCACGCTGACCCCCGCGCCACGGCGAGTAGAGCAATCTACGCACGGACGAGTACGGGGAGAAGTTGTGCCTGCTTCGTCGGATAACCACCGAAGTCCGCCGGAATGTGCCCAAGGATTTCGTCGTCGGGATCAAGCTCAACTCTGCGGATTTCGTTGACAGGAAGGCAGTCACGACAAGCGACGAGAAAGCTTTGCAACACGTCAGAGACATCGTCAGTTGGGGTCTCATCGACTTTTTGGAGATCACCGGTGGAGATTACGAGAGCCCTGGTTCGTGGTTCTACCCCACGTCCCTGGAATACGACAATTAGGTTGCGATGCTAACGGGATCATTGTGGTGTAGAATTCGCGACGTCGGCGTCAAACCGTCAAGTCTTCTTTTCACAATTTTCGAGAAGGGTTCACGAGTCTCTGCCTAAAGGTCCCACCACCCCTCTCATCGTGCTTACCGGCGGGTTCAGGACATATGCTACGATCAACTCGGCCCTCGCGAGCGGACACACAGAACTCATAGGTATCGGTCGACTCTCGATACACGCACCCCACGTTCCCATCCAACTCGAAGCGGAGAAACACGACTACGTTCCCCCTCCACCTCCAGATTTCACTGCCTCGGTTTGGGATCGGCTGTCGGACGGATTAGGGTGGTTAGCTGGGGTCAGGGTCCCGTTATTGATGGGGGCGGGTCGGGAGATGTGTTGGTATATGATGCAGTTGGAGAACGTTGCGTCGTTCGTTCCTGTCGATTACGGCACCAGCGGGTTTGGAGCCATGCTACGGAGTGTTGGGGGCGTCAAGGTTCGTTCGACGAACGGTCGCGGGTTTTTCTCGTGGGGCTTGTGTGCCCTCTTCGCCGTTTTCATCTCTTGGGTTGGATTATTTGGGATTTGGAATGCGGTGGTGCGATTTGTGTTATACTTATAGGTTGTTTCTTCCTTGATACCCCATGTGTGATTATTACCATAGATCCCCCCGACAAAGGGGTTTCGGCGCGATTGCGATTCGCTAGCGTCGCCCAGGACCCCATGAACAGTTCCACCCCACTTCCCTGGACGGCCCAGGCGCTGTCAGTGCATCACAATTGAGCCCTTGGACGCTCCCCCCCCCCAGCCACGGAGTTCCTCGCCGTGAAGGATTGTATGCAAGATTTACGTGTTACAACCTGACAGCGAACGTCCGAGGGGACTTCCCGAACACTGTATTAGCCTCGCTTGGGATGGGACCGTGCCTTTGACAGAAAAGGAAAAGAAATTACCAACTTGGTCGTGTGCAATCAGAGAGTACTTGAGCGTTTGAATGTCCATCTCCTGCGCAAAAAACAAAAAAATTGCAATCGAGAACCAGGGACAGGTAAATCATTACGGAAAGTACAATAATCAGGAGCGCGGTCATGCGAATACCTTAATTCTATCTACTCTAAATCTGCTCTCAGGTGCAGAACAGGATGAACTAGGGATGAAAAGTGGTTGGAAGAGTGGGTGGGGAAATGTTAACGTTATATGGTCAAACGAACCCAATCTACGGAAGGAAGGTGCTGTAGTTAGTTGGCACGAGCAGGTGTGGAGACGTGGAGGGAGCGCTTCTACGGGTGTCACGAAATGTGGCAAAGAAGGAACTTGTATATACAGCCTCTTCGACAAGAAAACAAGCATGGAGGAAAGAGAAAAAGGGCAGGGAAGTTGTATGTGCGCGGATGTAAAGCGTCTTGTCCATTGCATGGATACAAACCCCGAGTGGTCACGGGGTTACAGCTGGGCCAGCTTGAGGCCGATCACAACGTATAAGATGGTCAGCGGAGGTGTGAGTACACAGTAGGACCAGAAGATTGTCTTGCTGATAAGGCGCTCAAAGGCGTCTCCCGAAGCAGCTTGGGTGATCTAGATCCAAGTGAGTTTGAGCGACCGACAAGAGCGAGCGGGGATTGGCGCACCTGGGCAAGCGTCAAAGCGGGCGGGGATGACACCAAAAGCACGTTCGATACGATAAACACGGGACTGCGTAATAACGAACGTGTGTTAGGGCAGCCTAAAAAATGAAGCGAGAAAGCGAACGTGAAACTTACTCGGAAAACACCTCGTGCCAATCATACTTGGCACAAAAAATGATCAAGGGCATCAGCAAGGCGGGCGTGATGATCATCCTCGACACAATCGCTATGATTACGGTCTTGGTCTCCCCCAGCCTGGAATCGGAATCATTGGATCTTCGTTTGCCCCTCGAAGCGTTGTTGAGCTTGAGCATACTTCGGATGCTGCCCGCGACTGACAGCGTGGAATCACTAAGCGTGCTCACTCGGCGTTGGGCAGCGTCCTTGGTTTCCTCAGAAGGTGGCGTATAGAAGTAAGCACCAAGGACCACAAGGGTCAACGGGATAGAACAGTTCCCGGCATTGTTGAGTGCTCCCTTGATGGGCTGGACGTCATTCTTCAGGAACTCTTGCAGGGGTGTAACGGACGCCACGATGAAAGATGCGAGCGCAGCCCAGAGTGGCACGGTCATAAACTCGTTAAGCGCCTTGGCCAATTTGACTATCCTCCGTTTGGTCCTCCTGAGAATCGAGTGCAGCCTAGACCGCGTGGGTTCCGTAATATGGCGAGCCCGTGGGAGTTCGTCGTCGCCGTCATCATCATCAGATACATATGGAGTCTGGAAATTGCTAGAGTGATCTGGGAATTGAATCACCGACCGAGTAGGGGTGTTCGGGAACGAATGGAAAACGTTGGTAGTGGTTTTCCTTCGGGGCATGCCTAGGCGTGGTGGGATGCTCAAGACTTTGACGCTGGGGACGCGTTCGCTATCAGACGGTTCTGAATTGTGTGACGGCTGCTCCTCAAGTCCATCTTCGGGTTCCATCGGCTCGTCCGCGATGGCGCCTTCTGGATCAGCCTGTGACAGCAGTCTTACGCCATAACTCCAACGGACCACCATGCCAAGGGTACTGTAGAGAACGAGGTAGGTCAAAGCACGCGCAAGCATCGAGTTTTTGTCGTCACCCGCCTCCCATCGGAGTGCGGGGACAGTTATGACAAGACTTTGCATGATGGCGATAGGGAGGGAGTTGGAGTTCATGAACATCGAGGCTGCGACCGCAAAACTCCTTTGGGACCGCCTGAGTTGTGAGGCCCAGCCAAGGAGAAAGGCCACAGCCATGGAGAGCACAGTCACGATTACAAAGAATATTGGGATGACCCATAGCTCCCGCAGCTTCTCTGAAGTGTTGTGTGAGGACCTGTGCACAAACCTGGCAAAGGAGGAGACATACGGGGTGTCAAGAAGAACGCGACCTTTGAGAAGAGCAGAGATGGTGTGAAGAGGGAAACATTGAGACGGTTAAGTTGCTATTCACACAGTATCAGGTATCTGAGGCGACAGATAGGGAAACTGCGCACCCTCTGAGTCTTCTTGTCTAGAATTCCATGTTTCGCGAGAATGTAGCCGGCGACACAGAGAATAAATACTTCGAGAATGGACTACGGATCGTTAGTAGACAGGGGTGAGACATCTGAAAACGAGCTCACCTCAAATACGGTCACGACAAGGGACCAGTACGGAGTTCCCATCCAAAGAACGAGAGTGCAGAGATGTGGGGCGGAGATGAGATAGTGGTGGAAGAAAGAGAAGAGTGAGCCGGCTTGGACTGTAATCCCGATCCGGCCACTTACGCGCACACGCGCCCCTCTTCTTCTTCGGTGGTGGCTGACTCCCGCCCGCATCTCCCTCCCTCCCCAAAATGGCCACAAAGGAGGATCAGGATACCCTCCGTCTCCTCGTCCAATATGTCTCTCGAGCCTTTTACGAGCCGAAATTCACAATCATCATGGACCAACTCGCGAGGAACCCTGTGTAAGTATAGTCCCTGACACAACACTCGGTTGTAAAACAGCATTCAACCCCAATAGTCTCAAAGACGACGACCTCGCAGGACGTTTGGGCCTTCAGCTTAAGGAGCTCACGAAGTTGGTGACGGTGCTTGACAAAGCTGGTCTCGTCAGAACGTGCGTTCACCCATCCCAAAACCGTCGGATACACCAAACTCGATATGCACAGACACCGCCAAAACGAGCTCAAAGAGGGCGCACAGCGCTCAGTCGGTCGGCAGTACTATTACATCGACTACCAGCACTTTTGCAATGTCGTCAAGTGGCGTGTGGCGGAAATGCGAAGGATAATCGATACCGGTCTACGGAACGTGTGTTTCCCCTAGGTTTCCTTCTTTAGCTTTCAGATGTGCTGAAAATGTCGGATAGGAACTCGACAGCAAAGGTTACGTCTGCCCTCAATGCGGGAAATCGTTCTCGACGCTTGAAGTGGACCGATTAATCGATTTCAATCTTGGGGCCTTCATTTGCGACATTTGCCGCGCCGAACTCATCGATAACGAGAGCGCAGACACCGCAAAGGGCAATCAAGACCGAATGCAACGTTTTAACTTTCAGATGAGGTTCATTCGTGAGGGGTTACGAAAAACAGAAGAGATGATTCTCCCCGCGTGAGTCTCTAGACCATTCCCATACCCTACAGGGGGACTGATCTTGGACCCGGGCGCGCCCCTCTCAAGTTTCGATGTCGTGACTTGGATAAAACAACATATTCAAGAAGCAGCTCAACAACGTTCCGGCGAAGCCACAACCGGAGACGGTCTCAAGATAGCCGGTTCGACGCCCGGCCAACACAAGGACGAGGGGATTGCGATCGAGATGGCTACAGACAAAGACGAAGCCACCCGGAGACGGGAACGTCAAGAAGCCGCGGAAGCCAAACGACAACAGAATATCCTACCCTCGTGGCATTTAAAGAGTACGATATCTGGGGATTTGACGGCGCTTGGTATCGCAGAAAGCGCGAGGAATGCCGAGGCAGTGGCGGTGACGGCGCCTTCGTCGAATGAGGACATTCTGAGGAGCTTGGGAGCGAAGAGTTTGCAGAGGAACGCAGATCAGCCGTATTTGGAAGTCAAGCAGGAGGACGTGAAGCCGGTCATATCTCAGCAGCAGCGAGAGCACGATTGTGAGAGTCTCCTCCCCCTTCCGCTCGCGGAGCAAGTCTGACGTTTACCGTGGTCTACTAGTCTATGACCAGTACTACGCATCCCTTGCAGCCTCCTCTCAGCCCACACCGGTACTGGAAACAGGCGGGAGCGACTTTGGCGAAGAGGAAGAAGACGTCAAACCGTCCATCGAATACCTCAACTCGCTAAACGAGTACCGGAAGCGATCAAGAAGCACGGAAGACGTCGGTTTCTCAACCTCGAATTCGGGCAAGAAGGTGGTTAAGCTTGGTTATGACAATCCGGCGTCTGGCCCGATCATTGCGTCTGCGACGCCTCTGTTGGAGGCGCTGGTAAGGCAACAGCCACTGGACGTGGAGGTCCCTCTACCTCAAGGGCAAGACCCGATCGTTTACGGTACGCTGTCATTCCTCCCGGTGTTTATCCTCTTATTTCCGTGGTGCTGACTCGCCATTTTACCGTGCAGTGAACGGAAAACCCATATCGTTCTCTACTATCACAGAAGAACACCAAGAGATGATGACGCCAGAAGAGTACACGACGTACTTTGAGGTATACCAGCAACTAAACCCGTGACACGTCGTGAGGACCCCTCCACGCCTCGTTCTTTGATTTTGTTTTGTTTTTTTCTTCTAGGGACTGTAGCATACACCGGCATTCGCTCCGACCTTATCGTGCCTAACCCGCACCTACATTCGTCTCACTCGTTTATTATTTACCTTCCTCACGTACACGTATAAACTTGTAAACCCGCGGCAATAATCGAGTCTCGATGCAATTCGCGCTGAACTCGGGTAGCCTAATCCTCGAAATATTTTATTCGCTTGAGAATCACCGCACAACATAAATATTTAAATACTCAGGCCAAAAATGATAGATACAACAAGGTGCAAAGTGTCGATGAGATACATAAAGTTCGAACTGCCGTCAACTGCTACCGTATCCCGGGACGCCTCAAAATGGGGGTAAATAAATAGCGCCACAACCATGTAACAAAAAGAGGGAAGGAAAAAAGTCAGAAGCGGACCGCGATGGAAGCCAGCTCAAACTTCCGCAGCACCCTTATATTGACCTCTTCTCGGGACATGAGGGTCGTACGAGGTCTGAGGGTAAGCGGTAGATCCACCAATCGAAGGATCATGAAACGCAGTGGGAAACGTCGAGGGGTCGGACGGGTTATATACCATCTGCGGTGGGTTCATTGGTTCCGGAGAGATCGGTGGAAGCTCATGCTTGGGGTAGTTGTTCGGAGGTATGTGATTGTTGAGGAATGCGCTGGAAGGCGCGACCTTGGAACGTTTCTTCTTCCTGACGAACCAGACGACGAGAGCAGCGAGTACACCAAGACCGGCGAGACCTCCTACGACACCTCCAGCAATAGCACCAGCACTGGAACCTCCTCCCCCACTAGAGTTACTGGAATTAATCGCTGGGAGGGGGGTACTAGTTCTGGTGCCGGTACTACTCAGGCCTGTCGAAAGCGGAAGTGTGGATACAGGGGGCTTTACAGCGGTAGATTCCGGTTGGTCTGCAAGGGCGCGATGGTTGACAAAAGGAAGACCTTTAGAAAATGGGCCGAGGACTGACCTACGACGGCCCTGGCAGCGACCGGATCCCACACGTCAGTCGTTGTGACGTTGAGGTACGGCCAGTGTGGTATGGCAGTCCCGCCGGGAATATCTAGAAACAACAGGGCAATCAATGATTAATGTTCCCAGGCACCCCCCGCGCGCGACTCGGACTGAACGAGTGGCGAAGGTTATCACGCACCCAATGGATACCTGATCAATACCATCAGAGATAAAATCGGCGTCAATCGGAGAGAGGATAGCTGGGGCTTCGAGAAACACAACGCACTGAGTGACATAAACAGCGTCGCAATTCTGGCTCCAGAAAGTCCACCTATGTGAGAACGGGGAGAGGGGGTGGGTCAGCGAGGGTCACGACTACGATTAACCAACATGCGGGTGAGGAACAGAGGGGAATACCTTTGAGTTTGCTCTCCCTGACAGGCAGTACACGCCATGAAAAGCCTGCATCACATAATGGGGCGCAAATCGTCAGCAATACCGCCCGCTTGAAGCGTGAAAGCAGCAAAATGGATCACGGCATGGGCGACATACGAGTACATGACGGTGCTGCATTCGCAGGGGAGTGCCGAACCCGCCGGAGGCGCGACGTAGTTCGTATTGTTGAGAGGACCCAGAGTGTACGAAGCTGCTCGCGAGGTGAATTACACACCGAGAGGGCACAGGAAACATGAGGTCCTACCTATCCCTCTGCATGGTGCCTCGAGAGCGCCGGCAATTGCACAAGGGTTTTGACCCAAAGAATTGGAGGACCATTCCCAACCGAGATCACACGTAGCAGCTAATATCCCAAGTCAGCTTTGGTTTTCAGCAGAGGTCGAGGACGAGGGACGTACTCATGGCGGTAGGGAAACAAGGGACGAGAGGCAGACACAAATCAATCTCTGCCAAACGACCGATGTTCGCTCGGGCTGTACGACAACTTCCATATGCGGAAACTGCTAGGTACTCCACCAACTGATCCAGATGTGGATATACATTCCGACACTGGACTATTGTGCGTACACGACCACTCCGGCGACTATGTAAAGCATCCGGTCAATTCAGTTTTGGCTGGGTGATGGGGATGACCGCCGGAGTGGTCGTGCGCGTACAGTAACCCTATGGGCGAAATGTAAACAGTAAATACGTACCCAGGACGCACAGTCCATAACCCATCGACGGCGATCGGCCACTGAACGAAGCTCGACAAAAATATCACTCCATGAGTGATAGGCAATGATCCGAGGTGATGGAGGGTAGGCTGCGGCATGATGCATGATGGGCAAACCAATCCGGGCCGAGATAAAACACAGGAAAAGCAAATTATGGTGGGAAATAATGATGCGGAAGTAAAGCAAGTGGCTACGAGAGCTAGAGAAGTGCAGTAGAAATGCATTGAGACAACGATAACCGTGCAAACATCACGCAACCAAGAGGTGCGACAGAAAATGAATTCTACGAAGTGCGACAGAGGGGAACGCCGGGACCATCCCCCGATCAAAATAGGTCCATCGGCTCGTCCTCATCGTCACTATCGATAACAAGGCACCTTTCCGCATAGCATGGCCACTGGAAGGGCGCAGCTGCGGGTTTCGAGAGTAACTCCACAGACCTAAAAATAACAGTGAAAAAAGGGGTCATGAAGTAACATGAGCGCACAATCAACACGAGTCGACGGGACAAACCGATTCGATTCCTCCCACAGTGCATAAATCCGGTTCCTCTCCTCCCTAGTTCTGGCTGCTTTCCATCGCTCCATAATCCGTTTTGACTCCTCGATCTGTTGAGCGAGTCGCTGCCGCTTGAAGGCGATGTCCGCCGACGACCCAAACGCATCACTAGATCCCCGCTTCTTGCTTAGGCGTGCCTTTATGGCAGTGTCAAACCGCTCCGGTTCGCTCGTTAGCCCCTGAGCAGCTTGTATGACATCGGTTATGAATGAAGTTGCAAGCAACTCCAGGCTCTCGGAAATCACAATCCCGCCGGGGATCTGTGATATAGGCGGAGGTGAGACCACCTTGAAAAGAGCATCAGGTTCGGGGTCAACAACTGTGGACGGAGTCGACGTCTGTGAAGACTGTTCGCTACTCCTGCTCGCGTTCCTAGTCTGTTTCATCGCCAATAGCCTCATCCGTAGCTGCTGCTCCAAGGAAGAATCTCCGGTCACAGACGATTCAGAAGTGGAAGTAGGAGATGGAGTGTCGTGGGTTGAAGTTCCTTCGCTCAGGGAAAGTACCCCGCCCGCGTAATTTGTCGTTTCCGGGATCGGACTGGGGTACCTGAGCGGAGGTGGGGATCTGACTGGTGTTCGTTTTCGTTGGATAGTTTCTGGCGAAGGTGAGTGAAGATGGAGGGATGGAACCATGTTACAAGGGATCGGTGACACGGACGGGGGAGGCGAGACAGGTGGATTAGAGGGCGCGTGCTCGGACCCTCCTTGGGATCCGTCAGTGGCCCGGTCCACCGAATCCGATCGTTTTCTTTGTTCTTGATCGGTATTGATAGAGGAAATTGTCACAAACAGCGACTCTGGTCGCGGGGCGGACGTGGGAACCGTCGAGAACCACATGGGGAGGTCGACATCCGGCAGGTCGTGTTCTGGTGTTGGCAGATAAAATTCCTTCCCCTTCCCCTTCGATTGACTCGTTCCCCCGATCTCGGCGGTTTCTGCCAGAGGGGTTGGATCATCGGTGTCCGTGAACACAGATTCTTCAGGCGCGGGGGTGATGTTGGCGTAGGTTGTGTCGGTCAGAACGTCCTTCACTTCCCCAGTGGCGCCCACGTTTCCGCTCGTGGTCGACGCCGGGGAGGCGGCACTCTCCAACTGGGGTCTATACCAGAACACTCTGACGTGTCCAGCCCTCTTGTACAGTCCATTGCGCAACCTTGGGCTATCGTACGCCTTCTCCGCTACCTCCCTCGACGGGAACTCAATCAACGCCTTCCTGCCCCCATTCAAGTGCACCGCGATTGCCGAGAATTGATCGCTCCAAGATCTGACAAACTCCGTGGTCCTGCAATCGTGAGGGAGATCCTCCATGACCAGCGAGCGCTGGGAGTCGGGTTGAGTGAAATTGTCGGAAGAAAACCAGTGAAGGTAGTCCATCGTTGGGGCCAAGTCGAAGGTTCCCCTGTCCGGGAACCCGGGTTCAGGGATCCATCCGATGCTGTGTCTGCGAGCTTGGCGTTTCTGCTTCAGGACCAGGGGGTCCATCTCTATTGTCGCAGGGGAGGGATCTGGGGTTGAGGTAGAAGTTGAGGTAGGGGTGAGTTTCAAGGTGTTCTCTTGAGGTACGAACGAAGGGGAGAGAGGGGAAGCAGGAGTTAACTTGGTGCTTGACTCCGTGGTAGAGTTGAAGACTGGTTTAGGAGGAAGTTTAGGGGAATGAGGCTGCGGCTGGGCGGTTACAGGGTCAGGTTGCGGAGGCGCAAGCGGAAAAGGGGGCAGGGGGAAGGTTGAAGGTGGTGCAAAGTACATCTGAGCGAGTTGAAATGCAGCCATTGGGTCTGCAGCAGCAGCTACTTGCATCGTTTGCGGCATGTTTGCCATCGCGAGGCCGCTCATCATGGAGATATAGAGGTCTGATGGGACAAAAGGGACAGGAGGGGGAGGCGAAATCACCGTCGGTGGAGGCAGTAACGGTTTGGTTGGAGTGGGATGTTTGGGAGGATTTGAGGGAGGATTGAGAGGCGTTGGTTTCAGAGGGGCTGGTTTCTGTGCCTTCAATTTCGGTTGGGAACTCGTCGCTTTCGCGACAAGTTGTTCGATTTTGGATGTCGAGGCAACGGGTTCCTTGGGTGGCCTGATAATCTTCACGGGCGCCTTTCGAGGAGGAAGCACAGGAGACGGGCTGCGCGACACGGAGGTTATGCGATAGCCTACTCCAGCTCTGAGCTTCCGGAGTTCAATTGACAAGGGCCGCACATTTCCTGGGAGAAAATAAGCATGCACCAGATACGCCAGATGTGGAGCGGGAAGTCGCAGAACCTCGCAAGTTTGGACCAAGCCCGCGGTCGGGTTTGTAACCCATCGCTATCATCATATCATAGGCGCTACCGCGCCCTTTGAACGTGTAAGCATCGGAAGGGGACACACCGAAATATCTTTTCTGTGGGACGGCGTTTACCCCAGAGGGACGGCGGGACTCTTCCTCGCTTTCGTCATCAGACGAGAGAAAGATGGGAGATTCCTTGGTCCCCGTTTGCAATTTCGTAGATGAGATCGTCTCGTAGGTGACGGTGGGTTTGGGTTTCTGGACCGCTTTGTGGACCATGGTTAAGAAGTGGGAGATGTGGTTAGAGTTAGAGAGTGAGAGCGGCAACTCAGCCTCGCCAGTCGATCACACGCTTTTCTGGCCAGGCGCAGATGCTCTCCAGATCTCAATTTTGCGAGCGAAAATCATGACAAGTGTACGGTTGTGTGTATTCTAATTGACGGATTAATGATCCCTCTGTATCAGGCCAACCCCCACAATAACCCCATCCGAGAGAATGTCAGAGGTCTTGCGGTCGTGGGCACGTTTCTTGGCCTGCTTCACGAACTCGGCCTTGACTTGTTGAGCCCGGGCAATCTGGTATAGCACATTCCCAGAATTCAGCAGAGGGTAGGTTCGGAAAGACAAGTGGACCCCACTTCTTTCGTCCGGTGAAGACACTCTAGGTAGTCATCGGCTTGGGGCTTGCACTGGCTCGGAACGTCCGTCTGCGCATAGCACTACAAGAAGGGCCATGAATGATACGGTCCGAAAGTTTCGCGCCGCCAATTTACTTTGGAGAACTCTTGCCAGTATGAGAAACACCGTGAACGACCTGAGGAGCCGGCTACAACCGTGTATGCGTTTCAGAGGCGACAGCGCGACATACCGGCGTTATAGCTAAACCCTGACTACAAACCGCAAGGTACGCGTCAGGCCATGAAACCAACCGCAAGCACAAGGACACTGACCGCCATGAGATTGAGAAACGAGTTTGAGAGGATGTGACAATGTGCGAAGACGTGACTCCGGGTCACATCCCTCCGCCTATAATCGTCTTCATCTTCGCATCTGATTGCTGGCAGATACTCATGGCGGAACAGGCTGAAGCCACGTTTCTCAAGCACTTTGTCGGGGTAATTGGAAACCAGCCTGTTAGCTACCCCGACGATTTTCAGGCTTCCCCAGAACAAAGTCTGAGAAAAATCCCAGTCATCCCGGTGCGTTTTCTCATACCGTGACATAGCGGACTTCTGCCTTACCGATATCCTTCATCTCTGGTAGCTTCCCCTTCCTGACCCTCCAAAGCGAGAGGAGGTTAGCTCCACCTCAATAGGTCAACACGATGTTATTTTATTTTGTCGCAAACATGCTGATCTTTCATTACAGACTCATTGAGCATAGTGATCAAGTCACTCAAACCACCCAAAACCTATACTTTGGCCGTTCAGTCAAGCGACACCATCGCAGACATCAAATCCTATCTTGCCTCGCAACCTGGTGCTCCCCCAGTCGACGTGCAACGTTTACTTCTCAAAGGCAAAGCTCTCGCAGACGCGAAATTGCTTAAAGAATATAACATCAAGGACGGTGACACTGTTAATCTGATGGTTAAGCCAGGATACGATTGGAATCAGTCGGCCGAGCCACCAAAGTTGGAGATCCCGGCGCTTGAACCGGAGCCCCCTGCAGAAGAACACCCTTCCGCCTCGCTTGAACCAGGGGCGACAAGGGCAGACCGTCACCGGAGGGTCCCTTCCGTTATTTTATCGCCCTCGCCCAATTCCCTCGCCCCGCTGCGGGAGGGCGCTCCCGTCGATGTCGCAATCAGTCTGGATGATGGGGACATCCTCCCTCCTGTCCATGCCCCACCAACCCCGTACCAAAACGTCATTTCATCCCCGGATTTCTGGGGTGACTTGCTGGACTTCCTAAGGTCAGTAAAGATCAGTCCGATTGTCACATACGTATTTTGAACCATCCCTCAGACCACGTTTTACCTCACGGTCGGACGTCGAGAATGCATTCGAGGAATTCTTCAGAGCGAGCAAGGGTTCACTCACGCCCCACCAAATCGCCAAGATTCGGGACCATGTCGGTGTTACAGGAATGGCAGGGGTTTAGAGGGTTTAAACTCACGATTTGTATTCGTCATATTGGATCTCGGATTGTTATAAGTAGTCGATTGTAAAACCGTTGTCGTTACGCCTGGGGAATGCAGATCATTTGCAGATCGTACTAGTTTCGTTTTGTAGCCCGGCCCAAATCAGGAACAGCCTGCTTTTTCGCAACCCCCCTCGTGATGACGCTCATCGCGTCGCTGCCACCTTACCCGTCCAAAAATGCCCAAAAGTCACTTCCGCGCTCCCAGCTCTCGAATTTAAACCAGAAGATTGCACTTGGACTTGCTCAAGTGCTTGACCTTCCTCAGCAGAAACGAGACGATCAATCGTGTCGGGAGTTTGTGGCTTCGTACGCTCAGGATACGGCTTTTCATACTCTCGAGGCTCTTATCTGGGGGAGGGGCGATAATTTGGATCAGGATAAGTGGACGAAAGATGAGAAGTTGATCCGGCAGAGGACCATGTTGCTTGCGGAGAGGCTTGCTGCGACTAAAGCAGCCAACATTGCCAGCTTGGACCTGCAGACATTGTTGGACCTCAGCATCGTCTTCTACCCCACCCATCCTTCTCGCATCCGCGCCCTATTCTCGGCCGCATTGGCGTCGAGCCCATTCCTCAGAATTGCAGTCGAGATGGAAACCATCCCAGCGTTCACTCAGCTCCTTTCTCCCTCAAGCGGTGGGATCAACATAGGCCTCTACGGACTCCGCAAGGCAGCGCAATGCCTCAAATCCTTCATCGTAGCCTCTCCACTAGAGTTCACTCGCTTATTCGCGCTCAACAAGCGGTTCGTCGTCGCGTTGGCGGACGCATACAATTATAAGCTTTCTTCTCTCGCAGCATCATACGGGTTCACCGGTTCGGAGGACGACCCAAACGCTCAGGACCAGAGGATATTCGTGGAAACCAAAGTAGCTTTGATGGACTCTTTCCATGCTATGGTCAAGGACGGAATGGTCAACGCCGTTGTGTCGGGAGAGAGACGCGAGAGTGTACAGAAGGTGTTTGAGGTCCTCCTCGCACTGGCGGACCCCCCCACCGCTTCGTCACCCCAGTTCCCATCGGGTATGACGGTCACAGAGCCCGTGCCCTTCCTGAACCGGACACTGCTCGAGGATTACCACGATGCGTACGATTTCACAAAAACCCTCACCGCGGCGTTGAGGAAGCGGGAACAGGACGACGTTCGGATAGACATATTCGAGGCTCGACTGCGTTCCACCCGAGCGGTAGGAGGTAACGAACGCCGTCCGGGAGCTCTGAGTATCCTACTCCATTCTCCCGGTGCCCAACCACCCCGAGTTGACCGCAAAGGTAAAGGAAGAGCCGATCCCGATAGGGCAGACACACCGCCTCCGGTAAATCCCTCGGACGATCTGGACGTGATGGTCACACAGGTGCTGGATATACTACCGGACGCATCTCTAGATTACGTTCGCGCCTTGCTCCAGCATCCCAACTATTCTTTCAAAGGAAATCCGGAGCGTGTCATCGGGGTATTATTAGAGGGCACCGCTCCACCAATGGAAGACCTGCATCAGACCACAGTGGAACACCTTCCCCAGCCCCAAGAACCTGCACAAGAGCAGTTCGTGTACACTCAAGGGAGGAGAAATATCTTTGATCACCAAGAGATGGATTTGGTTCATGTCCACGTTGGGAAGAAAAGGTGAGTCGTGGAGTACAATGTCGTCTGTGAGGCTTGTGACTTACACACCACTTAGTGAAAACGCCTCGACAGTTCTCCAAGACAAGTCTGAGATCGAGCGGATGAAGGCAGATATCCTACGAAGGGTCGAAGAGCTCTCAGATGAGGACGTAGAATCCGACGGGGAGGAATACGACGAGGATAATGTCGTTAAAGTCAAACTTGGAGGGGATGGAGAGGAGAGTGACGAGGAAACGGGATCTGAAGCGCGAGACATTGAGACCATCTTGGAACTCGCCTACATCGCGGATCCAAAACAATTCGACCAGGATGCCCAAACGAGGCGAAGTCAGGCAAGGGCGAAGCTTAGAGATCAGACTGGTGGGAAATTTTGCAGCTGACGAGGTCTCATCCACTCATTGTGCTTCTTTTAGGCTTGGTGGATGAACAACTTGAAGGATGGAGGGTGATGTTGGAGCGCAACGTGAGTACTGAGTTTAACTGACCAATAAACTCAACCTTGATGTTCGTGAACCTTTGCAGCCAAAGAAAGATAAAATACTCCAGAAACATGAGTTTTCTGGGAACAAACCAAGCCCGATTGAACCCTTGCGAGGGGAGGGAGGATCCAGACAAACCCACCAGACGGGAGAGGATCCAGGTCGTGGCCGTGGAGGGGGGAGGGGCAGAAGTAGTAGAGGACATGGTGGAAGAGGGAGGGGCGGGGGCGGGGACGCCCATGACAGGGCTATCAAGGACAAGAACAAAGCTTGGAGGGGCAATAATAATAGGAAAAGAGGCTACGACAGGAAGATAGCGAGGGCAGCGCCGCCACCCACGTAGTATAACTGCACGTCGGTATGCTGTAGAGCTATCAAGGTAAAGGGACGTGGTCTTCGTGAATGGACCAAATGGATGCGGTGGGGCTCAAATAGCGATATCTAGAAAAACATCTCCCTGATTTCTTTTTGAGGACCATGAATGAGTTCGACTAGGTCATTCGCTAGTTCCATATCTGTAGAGGCCAAACACATCAGCCTGGAGGAACTTGAGGCAGACCCTGAGGACTGAACTCACCGAGATCTTGTCCCATGTTGATGCAAGTCATCATCTTGACCTTGTTTGCGGCCACGGCCGTTCCAACAATCTCCGCATAGTCCTCAATAGTCGGTGCTCCCTGTTCCCGTCAGGTAAATCATGCATTTAAATAGTTGTACATTGGAGTTTCCTTGCCGGAGTCATTGCCACCTCAATAGTGGCACCATCCGAAGCTTCCACGATAGCGGTGTTCCCCACGATCTAATCGGCGACGGAGAGGGGTGAGGTTGGTTCCACGTGCGTCGGGAATGAAGGAAAACGCGTACTTTGGTGACCTTGCAGATCAGCCGAACGGGACGACCAATGTAGTCGTTCATTCTGGCACCGTTTACACGAGGAGTGATATCATTCATACCGAGGCAGTTGTGGCGGGGAGTGGGAGAGATGATCGATGAGTCGACGCGTCGCGACTTGATCCCCCTCATTGTGGCACGTGACAGCTTTCGGACGCTAACTCCGACCGCCTCCTGTCGTACAGCTTGACCCATGTGCCAATCGCAAAATGGCTCATCGGTCGGATTCAGATGCGATGTCATCCCGGAAGCTAGGTGCCGATTGACCGGGGGGTGGGCCTGAATAATCAGCTGACAGCAATGAAACCCGCAGTGGGTGCGAAGCGGTGATCGAGCTTCACCTCCTCCAAACATTATGCCTCACCTGCTCCGCACACTCTCCGGTCTCTCACAGAAAGTCAGTCGTTCCAGGACACGATCTTTTGGATCCCACGTCTCTCTTCCTATCGGAAACTTCTCTTACAAGTGGTTACGCGATTCCTGTCCAAGTGCAGAATCAATCCACCCCTCCACACGCCAGAAACTTCACGGCACGACTGATGCGGTCAAGGACGCCAAACCAAAGTCCGTGAGCGCGGATAAAGATGGACTGCGGATCGAATGGCAATCCGGTCACAAGTCTTTCTATCCTACCGAATACCTGGCGAGGTATTCCACTTTTGGTCGGCTTTCGGCTTTTCACCACGACGTACGCCAACAACCGTGGAACCTATCCAGGATCTCCACCAACGAACGACTTTTCGTCCCGAACGAGTCGTTCCAGACGGATCCTGGGTGGCTGGCTGCAATAACTCAGCTGGAAAGAGACGGTCTGGTATTTATCCAGGGCGTACCAAATGCCGAAACTTCAAACGAGACATGTGAATTGCGCCGGGTGGCGGAGGCTTTTGGCGAAATAAGACACACCTTTTATGGACCCCTATGGGATGTCAAGAATATCAAGAATAGCCGTAACATCGCATATACAAACCTCGATCTTGGCCTACACATGGATCTGTTGTAAGCATCCCCTGTTCCCGGTCGTTTCGCGTACTATGCTCACTCGAGACAAGATACTTCCAACATCCTCCTCGATACCAATTCCTCCATTGCCTACGGAATCGGGTTGAAGGCGGGTCCTCGATATTCGTGGACGCTCTCAATGCGGCAAATACCCTACGGATCTCATTCCCCTCTTACTTCGACATCCTCGCCACAACCCCTGTCTCATTCCACTACATCAACGATAACCACCACCTCCACTACGACCACCCCACCATTCAACTAGGAGCATTCCCCGACGAGCATGGTATCCTGCCAATCGAGTTCGTTAATTACTCTCCTCCGTTCCAAGCACCCCTCCACGTTTCTACGCCCCCTCAGTTCTACGACGCACTGGAGAAGTTCGTCGAGATTCTGGAAAGTCCAGAAACCCGATATGAGTACCTCTTGAAGGAAGGTGATGTAGCGGTGTTTGACAATCGTCGTGTCTTGCATGCCAGAACTGCTTTTACCAGCAAGAACCTTGGGGATGATGGTGATACCGACAGATGGTTGAAGGGATGCTACATCGAAGCAGATGCCGTTTCGGACAGGGCGAGGGTATTGAGGTCAAAGGCGTAAGAGATGAATCAAGGTGTAACTACCATTACCGCACAAACAGCCGCAGGAAACGAATTCTGCTACAAAAACACATGCAAGGGGAAGTAATGCAGGAGAATGCCAATTGTGGGGTACACTAACGGTGACCTGGGTCGGGTTCAATGAAACTCAAGTTCATGGTGTGTCCGATGAGACTCAATTCGCTTCCACTACCATAGGCCCCGGTTTCCACAGAATCGGTGGTCGCATAGGCACTACCCGCGACGCTAACGGCACTGTCATCGTAATAATATGGTCTGGGAGACCAATGCTGCGTGGGACGGTATTCGAAGAGATTCGCAATCGACGGTCCGTTCGGCGGAGTGTCAGATGTGGAAGGAGGGGGTGTGGGGGGTTGAGCTGAGTAGCAATGATCGTAGTAGCTTTGTGAATCCGCCTCCGCAATCTCTCTTGCGATATTAGTCATCTCTGCAAAGTCCACATCCAGTTGCCTCTCGTTCAACCGATACTCCAAGAGGTTGTGATGTAACCGGAGTTGGGAATATCTTGGTCCCGAACCATGCGGTAGAAGGCACAGGAGTTGGCGATTATGATTTATTGCCTCGTCCAGGTGGGCAGCGGTACCAAGTGTCACATACATTCGGTGCGACGCGACTACGAGGTTATGGATGGCTCCGGCACGTCGAGAATCGCTAGGGGGAAGAATGTCTAATGCTTCTCTGCTGCACTGGGCGAGTTCCGCGAGGGTTTGGGAGTCGTGTGAGAGGTGGGTTAATAGATGGCCCAAGTATACTAGGGATTCCGGCCGCTTGTCAGGAGTGAGGTCCGCCGACGCGAGTCGGGCGTAGTGGACGGACTGTCGCAGATCGCTGAGGCCCTTTTGTCGCTGATACCGAGCAAAAAGGAAGGTAGATAGTTTTGTGTGTGAATGTGGTAGCCTCGGGTCACCCAGAGGAAACAGACCCGTGGCCACAGTGGAATTAGATATCGCGTCGTCCAGGTCATTGTGGGGTGGTTGGAAACCCCCCTGACCGAGGGACGCTTGATATCGGTCGTACAACGCCGTGGAGAGGACCATGAGGATTTCTGCCCGAGCTGGATGGTCACCGGGATATAAGCTCGTCGCCTCTGAACTGTATTTAATCACAGCCTCGAGGTTTTCTTGTTGGGGGTCTAGACCGTAATGAACGTGGTGCGCTTTGGCGAGAATAAAAAGCGCGTCCGGTCGAATTGGGTCATCTATGGTTGTCCGCCGCTCCACGTCGGAGCTTTTCTCTATCGATAGTTTGATATCGCAGGGGTCTTGTGAGATTTCGTGGCGTTCGTAGTAGTGACCAGCCAAACGTGTAAGAGATCGTAACCGCCCAGGGTTCGTGTGGAGATACGTGAATGCTGCTTCTTGTTCGTGCCTGATGGCCCAATCCAGGTTATCAATATTCCGGCCTTTTTGGTAATAGCAGTAGAAGCGTTCTGCTAGTTCGTGAAGATTCTCCGCCACAGTGTTACTGTAGTACGGGGGTGCGACCGTCCTATTCTCCTTCTCTTCACCGTCATCGCATTCGGGATTCTCACCGCGTGGGGTAATAGAATCTGTATTGTTGTCGTGGGTTCCAACCCTATCTGCCATGGAACTAACGGCTCACCTGAAGTGTGAGTATTTTCCGAGAAACTGTAGAGCGTTATCAATGAAAAGGGTTCCGATTCATCGGCGGTACCAGGATCATCATCTAGGGGAGGTGTCGGGGTCCACTGTGCAGCCGCAGTCGCGAGGCAACGAGCCACCATCGGCACTCCTGGACGGAGGGAGTGGTGTTCCTTCCAGCACCCTTCGATGATTGTCCACACGGGATCGGTAAAACCGATTGCATGAGAGAGGCGAGGTCGTTCGGGCCTAATACCGCGGATAATTCGCATCATCACTGCATCCGTTTTAACGTCGTGGAATGGCACCTTTCCGGTAAGGACCTGTCAAGCATCAGAACAACTGTCCTGTCGAGGGGTGCGACAAATGTAGTCCACCTCGTATATTGTCATTCCAAGGGAATAGCAGTCTGACTTCTTCGAGGGCCGACAAGAATTGAAACCAAACACGGGAGGGTCCAGGAGTTCTGGAGCACTCCACCGTGGGGTGCCTATCCCGCCAACTGAACTGTGGGTATCTAGTACGGTATCTGTGTCCTTCATAATAGACATAAGGCCGAAATCCGCAATGCGGGGCATGCATTCGTCGTCCACAAGTATGTTGGCCTAATCTAACGGTTGAGGGCGAGGGATCAGCATGGTGGTTGACGACGCACCCCTTTCAGGTCACCGTGGACAAGATCCAAATCGTGTAAGTAGCTCAAACCTTCACCGACGTGGGCCAGCTGGTTAACTTAGGGGGTGTATGGAAATACGGAGGCGCCGAGCTCACAAGTAATAGACGATTTGCGCTGGGCCGAGCCCTCAGGTACGCCATAATATTACCGTGGCTCATAAGTTTCGATACCATGCGCAAGGCATTGCCATTCGTCGATATCCCAAGCAATGGGAGTACACTAGGGTGTGATAGCCGCTTCCATATCACCACCTCTCTGCAGAACCTCTACATGCATGCCTTAGACGAGCACTTCTGAAGTATGAGACCACTCACCTTGTATATTTTTGTAAACTCGTCATAGACCCGAAGTCGTTTTATAGCGACTTGCATCCCCCCACACGTACCCTGCCAGACGTCGGCAAATCCTCCACTGCCAATCTGTATTCCCGTCTCAACCAGTTTGTCACCCAGCAAGCATTCGGTGGGAAGGAGTTGGCATAGGCCGCACAATTTGCATAGGACATGTAGTGCTCCCTTCCGAAGTGATTCAGGTAACCGTGGGGAGTTGATTGCCTGCGTGGTCACAACGAACAACAGTCAGTCCTCCGGCAATAAGAGAGACATTGCATACCTGGTTGATGGAGTCCACGACCTTTTGTGCCTCCAGACCTGTCAACTTATAGACAGCTTTTAGATCTTCCTGCGACCTCAACAGGGCTTTGAGAGTCGGCACAAGGTTGGTAGAAGTCGGCTCCAGCGAGATGAACTCTTGCCATAGCGTCATTGGGAAGCCAAGATGTCAGCAGGAGTCTTCCGAGATGTAGACCATGAAATTCCCGAAGGTGTTGTTGGATTTGGTCGTACAGTAGTGATCTGCAGACGACGGAAGCAAATGGTGCGATGTGAGCGCTTGAGCTCGAGATCATCTTTCCTCGTGGCAACATTTTCCCACGACAACCAGCTGCACCACGACCTCTGGACTCCGTTTTCAGTGCTTCACTTCAAGTGGCTAGATATACGCTAGCAGAAGGACACTAGCTTAACGCTGCCTTCCCCCAAGTAGGTTTGGGTCCCAACAGATTTCCGTGTCGAGCCAAGGGGAACTCTGGGTATTTAACCAGCCTTTGCATATTCTCCCGGCATCCGCCGCCCAGGGTCCTACACGAGGCTCAAGGTGGGGTAAACACCAAACGAGACGCCATGAGGGTGAGATTGAACTCCCTAGTTTTGGCGAGGGACCAAACAGTTTTTTCAGGGCGGGCACCATTTTTCCCGGCGTTACCCGCTGCCTTGAGCGTTTGAGGGCCATTTGCACCTCGAATCGTCACAAACACGTCACAAAGACAATCCCGGGTCCGGCGCTTCTCACGATCATAATCACTGGATTTTTGTAGGCGATGCTATCTTGAAGATGCTGGAAGTGTTACTACAACATGCGACTGTCCATATGCTGGCGTTTGAACTACACCCCAGAACGCGAACCACCGCTATCCAACGAATGTCTCTGGCGCCCCCAGTTCTGGATCCGAATCGGCTGGAACTGCAGAATGACCATGGCGGATCGATCGTAGGGACACGAGTGGCTCAAAGGACAGGCCATTCTGCCCCTTCTGCGGGCCACCCCGACGACTTAATGGGACGAATAATACATCGCGGAAAGGATAAAGAGAGGAAAATCCTCCAACGTCCCTCAAATACCCCTTTCCCCGCACCACCTCATTCTGTACCTTCAGCATCTCTGCTCGCCAGTAAAGCTCTCCATCCCCTCCACACGTTTACACCTTCCGACATCTCACACCCATATCACCATGTCTTTCAACAAAGTCGGCCATGCCTCCACCTTCTGTATCACCGGTTCAAGCCGCAGGACCAACAGCTCGCGTCCCATCCAAGACCAGAATGAACCCAGGACCAACGGGTACGCGTCTCTCTTTATTCACCCACGGGGCTCAAAGCCAGCACGGGGCAAACGCTGATATTGGCTTCTCTGGGTAGTATTTCTAGCGGTTCAAAGTCCGGTGGATATCCTCAGAGCCGCATTTCTCAAGTTTGTGGATTGTAAGCGCTCTCTCCTCTGAGGTTACCGAGGCTTTATCTGATAACCGATTCTATGAATACAGTAACTCCCAAGGAACACACGCAAACCACCCTACCCGTTCTACTCCAAAAATTATCCCCCACCTCGTTCCCTCGCACGAGGATGGCTCTGATGTTCCCGGGTGTACCGGGAGGTCAGAGCCAAACTTCCTTGACCTGGCCCTCGAGGAATCCGACGAAGACTCTGACGACGAGTGGGAAGAGGTCACATACGCGACTAACAACACCGCGGTGGACAAGCCACTCATTGCCATCCCGTCCGAATTCACCCTTCCAGTTCGCGGGAAGCGTTCCGAGTTCCTCACACTCGAGGTAGTAGAAGACTGGCAACCCTTGCCCCTCCCCTCCGCCTCGCACACCGACGGCCCTCAAACAGCCCCTCCCGAAGATGTGGACCGCCCCTTCACCCAAGAATTGACCAGCGCAGAGGACGACCCCCTCGAGGCGGACCTCCAACTCGAAAGAGAGCTGGCCCAAGGGCTGGCAGACCTAAAAACCCCGGCCCCCGGTCCCCCGCGACAACTGCGATCGCCCACTCCCGACGTCGCGAACAGCGCTGCGAATGCGTCGCCATCCCCTCGACCTCCCGTTCACCTCAAGCTTGAGGTTGTCGAACGGCCATCGCCCGCGCGTACGTCCGTGAAGGGGAAAGGGAGGATGGTGGACCCTCAACCAGTGGAGCGGCTTCACAAGACCGGGAAGCGCGCCGACCCTCCACGAGTGTCATTGGCGATTGAAGATCCACCGACCCGCAAGCCAACAGTATCGTTTAAGGCGAAGGCGAGCGAGCTTGCGAGGTCTGCGGGAAGACTACTCACAGCATCCAAACCACATCCGTCCCGCAATCTCGCGGCTCTTCCCCCCTTCTCGACGACGGGAGGTCCCTCGTATGCTCCTCATCCGCGTGTTCAGGCCACCTCTGACTTGCCGGGACCTACCCCTCAGCTATTCACGTCCAAGGGTTTTTCTCACCACGTCCAGAACCTCCGCGAGAAGACAGCGGGGGACACCCTGCGACGTTTCCACGAACGGTACGGAGGGGAAACCGTGGGATATACCGGACGGGACCTCGCAGGCCCGATCCCCGCGTCTAAGGGCACACAACCTACCCAGAGACGCCAGGTGCAGAGGACCGCGGGCGGGAAACGAATCTCGAAGGCACAGGCACAGGCAGAGGAGGTAACGAAGATCTGTCGGTCCACGAAGTCGTACATTGTGGATGTGGCGGCCATCAAGCGACGCCAAGTGCCAACGGCACCTGTGATTGCGAGTCAGCGAGTCTCCAAGACACAGTCGCAAGCCCCCTTACCAATACCCCAACTCCCGCCCCAGCTCCTATCCGCTTCCCTGGGAAGTGTTCCTCGAGGACTGAAGTTCACGAAGAAGCAAAAACCTGCGCCGGAGCCTGGTGAGATTACGACGGAGACGGTTGGGAACGCCTCCGATCGTGACGTTCGTGAGCCGAGACTCACTGCCTCAAGCGGGGGCAACGGTCCGCTAATGATGGGCGTGTCTAAGAGGAGGCGGGAAAACTCGGGAATGGAATCAGAGGGATCTTCTCCTCGGAAGAAGCCTCGATTGGGTCGGTCGTGACGTTTGGTGGTGGTCATCGGTGCGGTATAAATGGATTGTGGTTGTGAATAATCTCATTGTATTCGTTCCGGTCCCCTTGTTTACAATTGCTGCCGTATTGGTACCGAGGTTGTGATTTGCCTTGCTTTACCTTTTCCAATACATCCTGCCCTTGGGATCTTTCCGGACTGAAGTGAGACGCGCTCGGCCCACCTAGTGCAGTGATGATGCAAGAATAATCGTTCTGGATTTCCGATGGATGCTCTGGACTTTTACTGCTCACAAACGTCATTGTCCTTCTCATCCGAATACATTTCTCGAATTTTTTCGCTTTTCGCGTCAGTTCCCGGTTTGATTTCGCGGACTCATTACATGACACGTGACGGGAAATATTTGTTTCGTTCAGTGGCATGATCGGGCGCCTGCTCTTACTTCAGAGCCTTGATCAAGAGGAAGATTTTACCTCACTCTCGTCCTCATTGGGACAACAACGATCCGCATCGCCTGACCACCGAAAAGAAAAAATGGTTGACTCTGCGACCGTAAAAACGAGCTGGGCTGATGATGTCGAAGTCGAGGAGCTGGAACTGCCAAAGGTCGAGGATTATGTGGATGAAAACGGTATTAGGATCACGACAGAGTACACCATCAACGATGAGGGGAAGAAAGTGAAGGTATGGTGTTGCTTCTGATTGTGGTACTCAGACGGTTTGCTGAACGCCGTACTGCGTATCTCAAGATTACGAGGAAGATCAAGCGCACACTGCAGAAGTCGCTTGTCGATCATGCTGTGGCTGAGAGGAAACAATGGACAAAGTTTGGACAGGAGAAAGGTGCCGTGTGATGATGTGTTTCGTTGTTAAACGCATGCTGACATGGATGACAGGCAACAAACCTGGTCCTGATCGTGCTACCACTACCGTTGGAGAAGACGTTTCGTTGTCTCTCCGTGCCGGAGGAAAAGTGAGCGTTTACTTGGGGAACGAGAACACGAGAGAGTTTGCTGATGAGTGCTTCAGCCCACGGCTGACGAAGAACCATCACAAGAAGAGAAGATTCGCAAGCAACTCGCCCAGACCGCTGGTGGAGGAAAGGTCGTCTGCCGCCTTTGTAAGGGAAGCCACTTTACCGCAAAATGTCCATACAAGGACAGCCTCCCCATCCTCAACGAGGGCGGCGCCGGTGCGTCGAAAATCGCCGATCGAAAATGTTCGTTCCACTAATGTATTCGTAGAAACTCCTCCATTCCAGGACGATGCTCCCCCGAACGAAGGTCCATCGACCTCGAACACCGGTGGCAAGTACGTTCCACCAAGTATGCGTGGTGGACCAGGTGCCACTAGGGGTCCCGGGGAGAGTATGCGTGGTAACAGAGACGATCTGCCGACGCTCCGTGTGACGAATATCAGCGAGGACACCCAAGAGCAAGACCTTCGTGATCTCTTCTCATACGTCGGAAGGGTTGCCCGCGTGTATGTCGGCCGTGACCGCGAGACTGGTGCTGGTCGTGGATTTGCTTTCGTGTCCTTCGAAGATAAGGCCACCGCTCAGCGTGCAATCGAGCGTATGAACGGAAGAGGCTACGACAACTTGATTCTCAATGTTGGGTGGAGTCGTGAGTTGTCCTTCCCCGTCGTATGCATTTCGTTATGATTGACTCCATGTTTCATAGAACCTCGAGAACAGCGTTAGTCCGTGATCGTTGTCACATCCGCTGTACTGTTGTCGATACATGCTGTTTTGGTGTACTATTGCACAATTCCATGGGCCTTGGCTCGCCTTTGTCGAGGCTTTTCCTTTCCTACCGAGGGTGTTTCAACTGAAGGGGGCCGTGTTCCAAGTAGTTCCGAACGATTCTGAGGTATGCTATTATGACTAATAAGACGGAAAGCAAATGCTAAAGTACAATATTACTGGACCCGACGTATCTATGTCTTTGGGCAGAGGAAAAGGCGATCATCCGTGCGAAAAACCCGGTATTGCAGAGGTCCATCGGAAATTAGTTAGAGAAGGTAGCTTCCAGAGCCTGCTCGATATCTTGAACAAGGTCCTCAGCTTCCTCAACACCAACCGACAACCTGATGAGATTGTCACCAATGCCAAGGAGTTCCCTCTCTGCGGGAGGGATGCTTCCGTGGGTCATCTGAGCCGGGAGCTCAGCAAGACTCTCCACACCACCGAGGGACTCGGCTAGGGTAAACAGCTTCGTCGAAGTCAAGAACTTATTGGCCTCCTTGGCGCCACCCCTGATCCTAAACGAGACCATCCCACTGTATGGGAAACCGTTGTCCTTTAGACCTGAGTTGTGCTCCCTGAAATTCTCGACGAATTTGAGTGCGTGTGGGGAAAGGGAATGGTAGGCCAAGGCGGTTTGAGGATGCGAAGGGAGGCCAGGGTAGATGACGTCGTCAACGTATGGTGACGACTGAAGCGCTTTTGCAACAGTAAGTGCGTTAACTCCGTGAGCCTTCATCCGTAAATGAAGGGTCTTGAGGCCACGTTGAGCTAGCCAGGAGTCATAAGCGGAAGGAACGGCGCCAATGGAGTTCTGGAGGAACCGCAATTTCTCCGCAAGGGCGGAGTGGTGAGCGGGGAGGACGAGGGCACCCATAACGACATCTGAGTGACCGTTTATGTATTTGGTGATGCTGTGGTATACGATGTCGGCGCCTTGAAGGAGAGGGGAAGAGTAGAACGGAGAAAGGAAGGTGTTGTCTACGAGAACGAGGGGCTTGGACGGATGTGATTTTGCAAGGCGGACGATTCTGGGGATATCTACCAGACGAAGGGTAGGATTTGTGGGAGATTCGATCCACACAAGCTTGGTATTAGGTCGAAAAGCGGAGAGGATGGCGTTGTCATCCTCGTCCTGGAGGTTCACGTACGAGCTGGTGACACCCTGGTTCTCGCCCGCAACGCGTTTAATGTACCGATAGGTTCCACCATAAACATCGTTGACGCTGACGATGTGAGCGCCAGGTCCGAGGGCGTTGATCACGGTAGCGGTGGTTGCCGATCCCGAAGCGAAAGCAAGACCGTGGGCTCCTCCTTCAATGGCAGCAAGGGTGGACTCCAAAGCATTCCTGTTGGGGTTTCCTGAGCGAGAATACTCGAATCCCTGATTAAAAGACGACAGGTTAGCAATCTGAGGAAAAAGCGGCTGGGTTGTTGGATGCGAACCTTGTGGTTACCGACGCCATCCTGCTTGTAGGTTGTCGAAAGCGAGATGGGGGGGATTACGGCACCAGTCCCTTGGTCTGGTTCAGACCCAACGTGGATAGCCCGGGTTCCGAAGCCATTACGGCGAGGTTTAAGGGAAGTTCCGTGTATGGTGGAACGACCGTTCGTGAGGATGGCCGGTTTGTCGAAGTAAGAGGGTGCAGGCGACATTCTTCTTATTCTAGGGGGCAAAGAAAAGACGTCGGGAAAAAAGGGACTGTTGAGACATTTTCCGGAGAGTGGACTCGTATTTTTATATTTGTCGGATGCCGAGGTTTTTCGTGCTCAAGGCGCAATCGGGCATGATCTGCAGATTAGTAAGCTGAGTGGCAAGTGTATAAGTCAAGGATTCGTAATCGGTTTTGTAATCCACAACGTATTCTACACTGAATGATCCGACACAGTCTAGCTCACAACCCATTCGCGGGTCCCCGAGTGGAAGATCCCCGGATGAGCGAAAGGAGAAAGGGAGGAAGGCTCACCGCATGGATTTGCAACAACTCGGGATGACGTCGGTTATCGGACTATCGCGCGGTTCCAAATCTTCCCGACCTCGAATCGGCCAAGGTGCGCAACGTCTCAACGACGCGGTGAATCAACTTGGGAATGAACAGCCTAGCAAAGGACGTAAAGTCGTAAACACGTGGCCGCCGAAGATAGTGAACACCTATCTTGCACAGATACCGAGATAACCCTTAGGTGGGACAACCCGCGTCTGTTTCGGCCATCGACACTCATGCAGCATGCTTAGGAAAGCGATGTGCGACTTAGTCCAAGGAAGAGGTTCGGTGACAACGTGAGCAGCCCGGAATAGACCATTACAAGCTTCAACCTGGGAGAAAACCAGACCGTAAGTTCTCCATCCAGGGTATCTCGGCAGTTATACAATGTTTAGCCAAGCATGGCGGCGTTCCTGTCATCTGATGCCCCAGTTTACGTCGTACGAGGATACTCAATTCCCTGAGCGGTCAATGCGCACCGGACGTATCCCAACCTACTGCTAAATATTCAGGAGAGATCCCATGAGCACTAGATAACCAACAGGGAACGCCCTTGGGGATTTTTACCGACATGGCGTGCTTCCGGGTGCAAGTGAGAACTGGCGTCTAACTGTTCACAACTTTCATTGGTTGTACCACCACCACGATGTCATTCCGAGGTTTGCGGAACCTCCGCGACAAAAAGCAAGTAAACTCGTTTGTAACTGCCCCAACATCCTCTGGCGCGGTGAGCGACAACACCCAGAGCGATCTACCACCCTCACCCCCAGAAAATCCGGGGTTTCGCTACGATCTACCCGCCTCGATGGAAATGAAGGTCGTACCTGAAAAAGGTCGAGCGATCTTTAGCACGGTCAGCAACAAGCCAGGTTTCGCCCCAGTTCATCATTACGTTTTGTTTCCTGGCACTAACCTCGAATCCAAGGTACTACACTGCTCTCTCACCGACCTCGTGTGCTGGTGTTGTCGATCCCTAACATATCGAGATACTGCTCTTATTGCTGTGCGGAGCTTGTGACCAAACGTTGCTCCGCCTGCCGGACCGTTTGGTACTGTGATCTCGTGAGTATCTCCCGAAGAACAAGATCTCTCCCCCAAATCTCCCTTACGTCTTCTCGGCCTGCGCCACACTTTAACTTCAAACGTTCGAGACCGGTGCTGACCGGCGCAGGAGAAGTGTCCGTGTACGTACAATTTACTGACCAGGGTGTCTTTCCGTTCCTTCACAGGCGTGCCAAAGGTGGGACTGGGCTCTTCACCAATCTGAATGCGAATGTCTGGGGCGTGTGAGAACCCTGTCGTCAGACCAGGAGAACCCTTCGATACCCCCTGACGCCGTCAGATGCCTCGCCCGGATTTCATTTGCGAAAGCCAAATATGGACTAGATAGTGACACGGTACGGATGAATCTCACTGACGATCTGGCCATTGGGAGGTGTGTGAAACTGATGGATCTAGCTTTACGTTTAGGCAAAGGAACTTGATTCGTTCCACTCCTGTTGGTGTTCAGGTCTAGGGCAATCACGACTTCCTCTGATCGCATCTACTCCAAACAGTGAAGGGAGCCTTGCCACAGTCTGCGCAGACTTCACACACACAACTGGCCCACGCCCTCGTGCAATACCTCGGCGTCGAGGCTCCCACTGACCTCGAGAAGTATGGAATCCGCAGCGCTGGTGACCTCGTGGATCTCATTTCCAAGGTGAGCCGTTCAAACTCCCCAGCCCGGCTCTTGGATTCACAAATCACGCTCCAAAGTTTTCAACGAACACACACACCCTCACGACCCCAAACCTGACCCAGATTGGGCTTGCGGTCTCACCAGTGTTGTCGTTGTTTAATCACTCGTGTGAGCCAAACGCTATCCTTGCATTCCCCGGGTCGCCACGAGGTGATAAGGGTTCGCCTCCAATGCAACTTGTATGCATTCGTGAGATCGATCCTGGGGACGAAGTGAGTATGATCGAACTCCCCCAGCCGGGATACGTGACTCACTCATCCCAGATCGTCGTGTCATACGTAGATGTGACCCTCCCTTGCGACCAGCGACGGGCACAACTCAAAGATACCTATGGATTTGATTGCACCTGTCCACTGTGTCAAAGAAGTGAAACCCAACTCCACGTCGACCCTCGAGCGGCTATATACTGCCCAGCTCGGTGCGGGGGGATGTCCTTCCTCCCTACGCCAGGTACTTTTTGTGGTTAGATTGAAGGATTTTCACGTTGTGACGCGTAACGCAGAAAAACCTTATGTGGGATGTACAACCTGTAAGAAGCGAGCTCCTACCGAAGTTGAGGCGGTTCAAGACGCGTTGAGGATTGGTCAAGAAGCGCTTGACAAGGTTACTGCCTTGCAGGACCCAGGTACGGGTCCCGGATCTTGGGGCTCCACAACGCGTCTGAACGAACTGACTTTGGGGGGGCTAGATCCGGCCCATGCAGCCAAAATCGCGACAAACATAGTTTCCCTTCTGACATCTGCGGGTGTAACGAACGGATCTCACCCGTTACTCGGACTCCTTCGATCTCACCACTACATGCTCACGGCGTCGTTATCGTTGTCCGCCGACGCACTCGCGAGGACAACGCCCACCGCAAGCGCGAAGGATGAACATCAGGAGTTGCTTGATGATGCGATTCGGACTGCGGTGAGGGTCCACCAGGGGCTGGTGGAGGTCCTGCCGTTTGGACATCCAATCCGAGCAATACACCTCTCAGAACTCGGAATGCTGTGTGCCACCGACGAGACCGCATCTAATATTCCCACCCAGTCTCTGCCGATCAAGGAAAAGGTGTTTCCTCCGACTGGTGCTGCTCGACTGCAGCTCGCGATTAACTACCTCATCGAAGCACACAAAGAACTGTTGATTGCGTTTGGGGCTGGAAAGGAGGGTGGGGACGTTGGGAAGAGGGTGAGAGAGACGCTCATCCAACTTGAGGCCGAGATGGGCATTTGGAAGGAAGGTGTCAAGACGGCGTGGAAGGAGCAGGTTGCCGACCGTCCCAAGAGATAGGCAAGTGTCCAGTATGAATTGATTGCTATTATACCTCGTGAAGTATACCTGGCTATCTTGTCCTATGTATGCCCCAGAAGTCCGACACACGTGCTTATTCAGCACGTAAAAGCGGGATGTAGTTTAGATGCTCGAACGATAGCATGGTCGTAAGTTGTCATGCATCATGTCGCAGGTGAGCTCGTCAATGCGGAAATACGAGGGGGGACACTGGGAACACCTGGCAATTCGGGAATACCACCAGATGAGAGAGAATAATTTAATCCAAGCGTGGCGACTGACTCCTTGATCGATGGGCGAGATGCAGGTACGAAAATAGTCCCCCTGCGGGGGCTAGATAAACCTGGCACACCCAGCAAGGTCATGTCCAACGGAGCCGGGTGATTGCGCACCCTGCGTGGGTTTGTTGGCATCAACTCGGCGAAGCTATGACCGGGCAGGGAAGGGCAGCTTGAAACTAAACATCCCCCGTAGCAATCATGATGGTGATGGAGATAACCCGTTGAATGAGAGTTTGCTCTTTTAGATTGATGGCGAATCCAGCCACTGCGCCCATGCAATTGTCGATCGTGAGCGCTTGAGCACCAACTGAGATCCCTGCTTCGCTACGGGTCATTTCCACCAAGTGTCTACTTATATTGTTGCGAAGGAGTAGGAGACAGCTCGGGCAACGTGTTAAAACAGCTCCTCATCCTCGGGCTTGAAGTTCTTCGCCTGGTCCCAATAACCAGCGATCTTCGTCCCGAGGACTTCCCTGGCAGCTGAATCATTCGGGCACGTCTTCGGCTTGAAGTTATTAAACGCCCTCTCCCTCAGCTGACCCTCCCACACTAAATCACATCGGTTGTTCTCCAATGACACGACCTGCGGAACTCCATCCTCCCCAGTGGCGACCGTGGAGTTGTTCGCCCTCTCTGGTGGACCCGCCTCATCGTCGTTGTTGTCGATTTCTACCTCTTCGGCACCCCGAGCCCTGGCGGGGTCGGTCCAGTCGATACGATGTAACATCAGGCGTTTGTAATTCCTGATGAATTTCGATGCACCCTCGACGTAAACCATGTTGAATAAGGGGTGGAATATACAAACGCCCGTCAGGTTCAGCTGTTCGGCGTTTTTTCGCACCTTGAAACGATGGGCCGGGTCGGACAACACCTTCACCCTAACGGAGAACAGAAATTTCAATATCCACTCGACAAAGCACGCGCGTGAAGCACTTACTTGAAGATGGCACCATAAATTCCACGTTTCTCGGCCTCCAGCTTCTTGTTCTCGATCTTTTCCTTTCTTTGTTCGTCCGTAAGCTTGCGTTCTGTGTTCATCTTCTCGTGGGTATGTTTTCGCATGGCAACCTCCCTGCGGACACGCGCCTCGACCCGCGTAGGATCTTGTACCGCGTCGGAGGTCAAGACCTTCATGAGGTTGGCCAACCGAACTACCAAAACCGTTAGCCTCATCTTAGAGAGTAAATCACCGCAGCGTACCTTTCGGTGGATCCGGAGGAATAAGACCCATCCTGATTCGATCGCGTTTGTCCTGCAGCTCAGCCTGGCGCATTTGTTTTCTCCGTTTCTTGGCTTCCTAAACAGGGTTTCAGTCCGAAGTCCCAACCACGGGCGAAACGGAAGGTACCTTCTTGGTCAACATCAATGGTTTGGGTGCGACCTTGTTCTTATCTCCGGGAGGAGGGATCGGGATCGGATGCTGAATTAGGTGGTCGATGACCGGGCTACCGCGAAGGTTCAAACGCCCGACGCCTCTTTCAAGATCGTTGTAGCTGTCGTTAGGAAGCAGTGGCGTATCCCACCATTCAGCTTCGGGCGGGACTTCGCGCTGGACGATACACGGAATTGGGTGAAACTGTGGTGATAATTTGGTGTTTAACCCATACCTTGATATTTTTCTCCAATGTCTCAAACTCTGCGTCAAGGCCAGCCTTACGGGCGCTCTCTGCAATCCGCTGTTTCAACTGCTCCAACTGTTGTTGCTGCCTCATCTGGTTTCCGATCTGCACGTACTTGCCCTTCTGATTGAAGCGGAACGATCTTCCGCTCCGCTCTTTGGGGGCCCCTTCGAAACCTTTATCATTCGCGGCCGCTGCTGACCCAGACGCATATGGATTGGCAGTGTCTGTAGGTGCCGGCACAATTGTGGGCACCGGTGGTGGGGTGGGGGCATTCCGGGTGTTAGCCTTGCGATGTTGGTTAGGGTTTGTAGTCATGGGCGGGCGCGTCATTCACTGACCTTGATCGAGGCGAACTTGGGCTGCATAGGTTTGTACCTATCCTTCTTGGACTGTGGCGCGGGGGTAGACGTATCCAAGAGTAGTGGATGTGCCGCCATCTTCAAGCCTACACCCTGCTGAGCGGGTTCGGCGGGCTTGTTCTTTTTTCCGGTCTGGGGTAGTGACTACCAGCGAAATCATATCAATAACGCAAACCATCAATACTTTACCCAACTGACCATGTACGGATTCTCCTTGATAGCAAGACGAGTCTGAGATTCTGCAACGCGCCGTTGGGCTTCAGCCACGCGTCGAGTGAGATCATCGACTGCAGGTGGTGCAGGCGAGGGTGAACGTGACGACCGCGTTGCAGGTGTTGGCAAGGTTGGGGTCGGAACTGCAGATTTCATCGCAGCCAATTTTGCGGCAATCTCAGCCCGCTTCTGGGCGATGAGAGCATCTGCGGTCATCTGGAAAGAGGCCAATTAGTTAGGGTAAACAAGGCTGATCGCGATGAATGAGACATACCCCTCCTGGCAATCTAGGCGCATTCGAAGGTGTCTAGGGTCAAAAAAGAGGGTTATAGAAACGTAAAGTCAGAAGCCGGGTTTGGGGGTAGAATCACCTTTTGGACTAGGGTGAACTGGGGGTCGCGGAGAAGCACTCACAGTCGATTCACTGTGAAACCAAAAAACGTGAGGCTAGGACGGGCGAGATGTCTGTAGAAAACACGGACCTTTTCAACTTCTTCGACGCATTAGAGTTGCCGCTGCCTTCAAATGCTCGTTTGCGGTCGCTCATCGTGGCCACTGAAATCTGGGGGCGTCGTGGTCGATGACGGACCGGGACGAGGTTTGGATATCCGTGACGCGTGACGAATTTCCGGATGCTGATGATTTCCTTCTTCTCGTCGACGCGAACAAAGGTCAGTGCTGCCTACGCTGCCTGCCGTTCCCAGTCTTCTCTCTGGCCATGGCCATCGACCGGCCAGTCGCCCTCCATATTAGGTGCCAGGTTCCGACACCAACTCGCTCCGAGGAAGGTCAAATACATCAAAAGACACAAGGGTATCATTCCAATCCCCATCGGAGGTTCCACCAAAGGCACAACTCTCGCTTATGGCGAATGGGGTCTTCGTATAAAGGGCAACGGAGTTAGGCTTACGGCCAAGCAGCTCCAGACTGCCGAAGAGGTCATTAAGCGGAAAATCAAGCAGGTCAAGGGATCGAAAGTCTACTTGAGGGTCTTCCCAGATATTCCCGTCTGCATAAAGGTAGTTTTTCATTCCGCTCGGAAAGCTCTTCGATTTACTGAAAGCACCGGTGGTTAGGGAAATGAGACGCGTATGGGTAAGGGCAAGGGAACATTCGAATTCTGGGCAACGCGGTATGTCGCTGCCGTCTGTGGACCCGCACATTGGATGACGTTTGTGCCTACAGTGTCTCCACTGGCCGGGTGATTTTCGAAATCGGTGGAACACCCATCCGAGAGGAGTTGGCTCGTGAAGGTCAGCACCTTTCATAACGCTCATGTGACCTGCGGCTAATGCGCGTCTCTCCAGCTTTACGCCAGGCCAGCGACAAACTTCCTTCAACCACCGAGTTCATCACGCGTAGTACACCTCCAAGACTAGGAAACAAACTTCTGTATCCTCCCGCTCCACTCTCCGAGGTGACGGCGACCCCGGAATCACACGCCGAGGCACTCCAGTGACCAAACACTCGCACCTAATTCCCATAATTACCACCCCATTTCTCCCGGTCTCTCGGGCATTCGAGGGTCTTAGCCTCCTATTTAGAACGTAAGCAAATAACATATCGTGCACGACTGGTACATGGGATAGAGTTGGAGAACACACGAAAGGAACAAAGCAAGGCGAGACGTAAAGATCGTGATGCGTGCGCAAATGACAAAACGAGCGGAAGCCGGGAACGCCAGAAGGGTCTCGGACTCAAGAACGAGCCAAATAGTCAGCGTACAGATTATCGACAAATGGCTTGTCAGTCTGAGGGACTTGTTAGCCGATTCGCATTGGAGGAGTGGGGTTACTCACATAAAACAGGGTTAAAACCTCCCTAACGAAGGTGTTCCGATCCATATGTTTGACATCTTTCTGTTTGGGGAGGGAGGATTCTGAGACGGTGGAGATCAAAGACTCGGTGACCACATCCCGGTCTAAACCGTCCTTAGTCTTGTCCTTGTCCTTGGAAGAGGATGCAGTAGGTTGGCCGTTGGCCTTCCAGTTTGTTTGAGGTTGGGCAGAGGGTTTGTTTTTCCCTTTGACGGTGGAGACCGCAGTAGGCTGAGGCTGAACAGGTTTAGCAGGAGGCTCGTTGGGGATGTTTGGACCAACAGCGTAACCCATCTTGACAGGGTCATCCCAACTCTTCTCAATCTGCTCCCTCTCCTCCTTGTTCTTCTCTTTCTTCTTTTTCTTCCCATTAGCACCTGCTCCGTTCGTAGCGTTTGTGTTGGCCTTCGGCTTTGGGAGGAAGGTATTGAGGTCGCTCAACGCGCTTGTGTCGTTGAAGTCTAACTCGACAACATCGTCGTCGTCCATTGCTCTATCGTCCAGTGGTTGACGGGGGTATGGCCATAACTCCGAGTCAGGCTCAAAAGGCACGAGCTTGCGCGGAGCACCGTGAGCAGGTTTCGCCTTTTCGGCCTTGGTGGAAGGAGCTTGCGAAACGTCTGCTGGTGTAATGCCATTCTGTGGCTTCCTTGTTGCCCCCGCCTTGAGATTCCGGTCCTTAGGTTGTTGTAAGGGGGAAGATGCGGGCATTCCTTTAAGGGCCGGCCTGGGGGTGACATCTCCTTGAACTCTCGGTGTTGTCTGAACATCGTCCGATCCGGCCGGGAATGTGAATGAAGGGATGGGGGATTGCTTGCCCTTGGAAGAGGAGGTGATCGCGTTCCGCGTCGCCTCGGCAAGGATCGAGTTGACGTTAGAAGTGGGATACTCGATCTCTTCAGAGCCACCTTCGCTGTTCGATTCGTTGTCACCCTCATAACGGTAGGTGGTGATATTTGTAGAAGATGACGAGACGCTTCCACCTGGGCTTGGCGCTAAACCCAACAGAGATGATATTACGTTTTGGTTGAGCACCTGGGGTACGGTGGAGGGTGTTGGTTGAGGAGAGATTATCTGTAGAGTTGAGGCGGATGTTTGTCCAGGACCGGCGTCATTAGAATCATTGGGGTGGTGTGGGGTTGCAGATGCAAATATGGAATCCAAAAGCGCCAGACTTCTGTTGCTGGTGTTCGGGTTCGATGCAGGCTGGGGCTGTAGTCTGTTGGGTGCAGATGTGTTGGTTGTGGGATTCTGACCAGACAATGCCGCGGCGAATAGGCCATCGAGTGTGATTCCTTGTTCGTTCTTTACTAGGGTCAGAGCGGGTGGTTGTGGTGGTTCCGGAGCGAGCTTGAAGAATAACTTGTCGATATCGGACATCGACGTGGTTGACTGAGGGCGGCTGTCCTGCTTCGATGAATGGGCGATCGAGATCTTTGCCCTCGTGACTGCGGCGGTATGAGACAAAGAGGAGTGTACGGGAGATAGGGGTCACCTTCTGGTGTCTGTTCCGGGGAAGAATCGTTGGAGATCTTGAGGTGCGGGCTCGGTAGTAGAGGGTGGTCAGGCCCGTACTTGAACTGTTCGGGGTACAGTTCACCCCGTTTGATGTAGTCGTGCAACCTGTTGGGCACCCTGAGGATCAACTACGACTCTTAAACGCTCAAGAGATCTAACCTCATCAGTACGTCTTTCATTGGTTCCCTAGAATCCGTAGCAAACATCCAAAGACCGACAGTGATGGCCTTGCCCCTGCGTTTGTCAGTCGCGAGTTCTGGATCTATGTCTCGATCGAGGGGCAATCCGAGGCGAAGTGCGGTGTAGTCTGGATAGCATTTATACATAAGATAATCACCCAGGATATTCATGTCGTCCTCTGGGTACATTCGCTGGATGTAATCGTCCATCCCCATACGGTTGAGGATGTAGAACCCGTACGGTGGGTATGCGTCCCTGCGTGCCGGAACACGTCACAAGAGAGTTGCAGTTCTTAACGACGACACACACCTCTCATACAAGAACATACTCCCCTCATAGCCCTTCTTCTCCCACTTTTCCCCGTTGTGGTGGTACAAACATACATGACTGAACTGGTCAAAGATTGATACAATCGAAGGGTCCCGACGGCGTAGAACTTTCAGGTTGTGGTTATATCGTGAGCTGGGAGACATTCCTGCGGCCGTAGGGATAGGAGATTCGTTGTCGACGGCGCGGAGTTGGTTTAGATTCGTGTTCCCCGCGTTATTACGGACGATCTGGGTGTTGTTTGCGTTGGAACCGGAGCGTGCACGTCGACCCATGACTTCGCGTTCGTTGATGGAGGGTGAAAATGTCGGGGGGCTCGCTGAGCAGAGGTTTGCTGCTGCCGGGCTATATGGTGGCTGGGAAGTGGGAAAAGAAATTGGAGTTTACGATCACCAGCGTCTTTCCGCCTCAATGTCCCTACCCTCCGCTGGATCCCGGAAAATGCACACACTGGGATTAACTTGAAACGGCTACACCACGATTTCGGGGCCAGCGAGAACTCCGGCTGTCCCTCCAGCACAGTCATGCTGGCTTATGGCTGGGTCCCTGGCCGCCGACACAGCTGACACGACCGGTTTCTGTACTTCGGCCCCCGCCTCGGTATATGTCCATGTCAGAACTGCTCCCGTCATCACCTCTCCTACTCACGACCCATAATTTGATCTTTAGAGTCCGAGTGACTGTGTTTCAATTTCCTTGGTTTAAAATTACTCAGGCCAGGCCAGGGGCAATTCGGATGGTGGACAATAGGAAGGGTTGAAAAAATCATTATTAGCGTGACCTTTCTATTCTATCCGCGGAGATGTTTCGATGTCACCGGTTCGTGCGGGGAGAAGGGAAGGACATTTCGTGGAAAAACAAAAGGGATAGGAAGAAAGTTGTTGGGCTGTCGTACAGCGCCGATATAAAATCAATATTTATGAAACCGTAGGAGGGTGATAGAGTGAACTCTTCGATTACTTATCCTGGTGATTGCTGGCTGGGATGGACCGTTCTATGAGTCGAAGATGGCACCGTGGGCGGGGATACCACGGGAAGTGAGACCGTACACCAACTTCTCGGTGAGGTGCCGGTTGGGAATGACACCGACAGCCTCGGCGTCGAACTCCTTGACCACCTTGAGAGTAAAATTGACCAGTTCGGGCTTGCCACACTTGCGGATGTCGTAGGGGATAACATCGGGGGCGTAGTGAAGGATCTGGCGGGGAAACCGCAGACCCATAACTTGGTCGAGGGGTTCTCAGGGACAAAGGTGCGCCATTCCTTGGGAGGAGAATGTGTGATACGGACGGCAGTGCCGGTGTCGGGGCGGATTATAATCCGATTGCGCCAATCCCGTGGTGGCCTGATGAACGTGAGAAGATGACATACTGGTAGCGTATCAGGAGAGAGTGACAGCGCGGGGACGATGGAAAAGGTGATGATGCACTGGAGCCAGAAGGCAGCGTTGTGCTTGCAGGCGTGGAGGAGGGTCTCGCCTGGCTTGCGGCCGTCGTTGATGATGAGAACAACCTGGGCCCAGACAAAAGTCAAAGCGGTCCATCCGAGGAACCGGTGGGTACTCACATCCACCAACGTGGAAGATACGAGCGGAAATCCTCCTGATGATGAGAGGGGTAAACTGTGGCCAGGCCGAGAATATACTGAACAGGGTGTCGATGACGTATTCTTGGCGCGTCAAGACGGAGACCAAAAAATTGGAGATGACTGCGCAGGCAACCTTTCCGGTGTTCGCCTGGTGAGTCGCCGCGAGACCGATGAATACGGAAATGTTGGCCGCGAAGATAATACTGAAAAATCTTCGGCAAACAGAGAACAACAGATAGCGGAGGTTTCGGATCGGCTTGGAGTGCTTCTTCTTGATATACTTCTCGTCGAGAAGCAGGAGCACTTCTCCTTTGTTGGAAATATCTTGAGAAGAGTTGTAGGAAGAAGCAGGTCCCGCGACACTTACCTCGGATTTCATAGCGGTATGGAGGCTAACGACTTGGGGTTTCCGAGGAACTGGTCACGGGAAGATAATGGCTTCACCGCTGCAAGAAAATGAGGGGTCGGCACCGAGGAGCCTAAGGAGAGTCAAAAGAACTCTGCTCACCCTGGAAGTGATACCTTCTCACTCGACCCCTGGAATACTTGAATTAGAAGATATTAGAGAAGGGAGTGTGTAAGGTACACTGGAGAAGAGTGCTGGAGAAAACTCATCTCCCAGATCATATACCATTTTGCTCGGGTCCACAATACGGCCTCAGGGCACGCCCATGCAGGACCCCACCAGGCAGTAGCATGAGATTGATCGGTCCTAATCGAGAGGGCCAGCGGCGCTAAGGAAGGTACAACCATAAAGTAAATGGTGGGAGCGCCGGGGCTAAGCTGTTCCAAGTTAAGAATTGTATCATCGGTCTAAGGTGCTAGCGGGGTGGGCTTCCCAAGCCGTAGCGTGGGAACCTAGGTTATGAAGTTAAGATGCCGGGAGTCGCTAGTCGACCCCCATCTGTTGCTGCTGGATCAAACGTGTGCAATGCTGACCTGCGATCGTTTGCGAACGGGCTGCGTTCGCTTCAATCCACTGATCGTACGCAGGTGGCAGGGGGGAAAGATGGCGTGGGGAGATGTAATCCACCGCCAACCAATCGGGATCCAAAGATTACGCACAAAGCTCTGGGATGCCTGATGTATAGCCGGCCGTGGCGTGGGGAAGACCCGTGCCTCGAAGATGATCTTGACCCATGCACCTACCCATTCTCTGTTCATTTTGGCTGTATACTCTTCGCTCCTACGATTTGCCCGTTTCAGGCCCAGCGTTAGCAAGGGAGGCAAACCCCTCGGGTAAACGCACCGGTAGGTTAACAACAATCCAATTAAGTCGTGCGTAGATCAATTGATGAATAACGTGAAGGGGTGACTCTTGTTCCAAATCGTGGGGTAGAACGCCGGATTGACAAAACGTTATTTCTCACCCACGTGACTGATATGCGGGGATAGAGGTCAAGGACAAGTGGGCGGCGGGAGAAATAGGGTCATCAACCAAGAAACGACGGATGTGTCTTCCTAGAGCAACGCCACCGGGCCCAGGTGTGGTTAAGGTACCCTCCAGGGCAAAAAGGCCAACGCCGTTGATATCGTAAGGAACCCCGGTAGAATGTGGAGCGATTATCCAGGACCGGCGTTTGTAAATAAGTTCTGTGAAGAGTGTCGGGGCGTGACTACAATAAACAAGGTGATAGTCTGTGGGTAATCGCGAAACGTTCGCTCAGCCCGGGGAAACGGTAGGTTGAGCAGACGGAAGATAAGGCGTTAGACCTGGCTGTAGGTGGCAACGTAACGGAGCTTTATGCGAACAAAAATCAATCAGATTACTCACGCAGTCAGGAATAGGCCGAGGCGTAGAACAATGGGAACCCACAGTTGTCGGTGATCGAGCTGAGGACATTGAAATGGGTTCTTAGCCATAACAGGATGGATTCCAGGCGGAGCGACGTACCCAGTCGCATTGTAGGGAGTTCGGAGGTGAGCCCATTCGGGGACTCCGTCCCCTCCTCTACCAACTTCGCCTTCTGCCTCGCGTGTCGACGATCGCCACAACAAAAGCCAGCCGTGGCCACCTGAAGCGAGAGAGGTTCCGCCTCGTTTCCCAACGCAGATGTCCAGCTGTACCCGGGATGAGACCTCCAAATACGGTGGCCCTGCGACAAGGGCAGGCGGCACCGAGCGTAGGGAGGCACCCGGACTCGACACAAGCTGTGCACGGAGTGACAAAAGTGCCCAACCCCCAGGCCATACCTATACCAACCAAGGAAATTGACGGAGGTCGCTTTGCGGTTCCGTAGTGTTGATACGGAAGACACTGAGAGGTTTCCCAGAAAGACCAAATCTCGGGGGTTCGCCCGCGGAGCATAGCGACGAGTGCTCGTTGAGACAACGAGGTCGTTCTCACTGGCCCACTTTTGGGCACGCTGCGTTACGGGCGGTCTCGCATTGCCTCTGCAAGAGCTGCCTGTCAGCATGACTACCAACGCACCAACAAAACCATGCATGCACACGATCCTCTATGGCGAACTGCTCCGTGTGGTCCGTGGTGTCTTTTTGAAAGCAGGTCCTAGCGTCGGCCATGACTCGTTGCTTATCCGGAGGAGAAGGATGTGCATTTTAGCTGCCAGCACGGACACTTCCGCCCACAACAACACATGGAAAGCCATGAGTGTGGTTGCGTGGAGTTCATCCGTCAAGCCCCAGGCTCGGCCCCAGCCACGGCACGATGATACCCAGTTGTTCCATTCGACAGAAAGAACCAATAACATCAGCGACGAGCCCTCGTGGTACACCGTCCCAGAATAAACAGAGCACAAGGGGTAGTCGATGTCGATGAGGAACTGTGGAGAGGAGTCAGCTCATACATCGATCACCTCCGTCCCGGTTGAGGATTCCGTCCAACAAATTCTTGTCATTAAACCACGATCACCTCGCGGGGAATCGCTCAGTCTACGAGCGGTACAACGTATTAACCGTATATACAATCCGAATGCCGTGTACTGGAATTATGTGCAAGGAAAAATGGGAACTGGGGGTATGGTCATGGCTGGATATCACCATCTCTTCCGGGTCGAGGCAGGTCTACCCCTCGGCTCCGCCTCTGTTGTTCGGTTTTGAGCCGCTGCTCCTGCCTTCTTCTCCTCCCTCGCTCGGATTCTTTCGGATTGCCGAACTGGTCGCCCTTTAGAATCAGCTATTCAAGAAAGGTCAGACACCAGGTGGATATCCCAACGGGGGGTTACTTACTGGATGCGTCCGGGAAGTCCAGTTCCATCTTATCGCTATCAAGGTCGTCCTCGATTGAGGTCAACGGAGTAGGCGGGGCCTGTACCCCAGGTGACAGGCACCTATCGTGTGTGAAGCTCATGCTCGCCTCACTGTCTGAGGGCGACGGATGATTACTTTCTCCACTCCATCCTCCATCTATACAAGTTTCGCACGCCTTCCCAGATACGACGGTGACTGGGTTCTTCTCCGTTACTCCGTACTTTTGGCACCAACCGAAGATGAACGGAGTTGGAGGGGCTCGTTCCCGGCTACCCTCTCGCCACCTATGCATCCTCGCCATCTCTCTATCCCGTGTTTGGATGTAATCTTTGCATTCTCTGTCTTCCCCTCCGCGACTGAACACGTTACGACATGAGGGGCATTCGAAGAATATTGGTTGGTAGTGGCACATCGTGACGAGGCGAGGAAGGGTAATGGTGGAGTGGCGGGCTGTTGGTGCTTGCTGACCACCATATGTTCCTTATATACCCGGATACCATTTGTAGCGAAGCTTTGTAGGAGTGGCCGTGGGTGGTGCAAAGCCGTTGACCATGCTTGTACAAAGGAATGGCCTGATCTAGCCACGCTCTACCAGACATGCCGAATACAACCAATTCAAAACCGCCGGAATTTCCATGCCGGTAGCCACGCAAACAATAGGCCCTCTCACAGGAACACGAGCGAACAAAGGCGCGAATAGCGCGAGGAAGAGGCGCAGTCTGATCAAACCTTCGGCCGGGAGCTAGGAGCTACAAGCGCCCATATCCTTTTGTTCTAAAGGAAGTTGACCCCAATCCCAACCTCGAACCCTCTCCGGTGACCATCACTCTTGCTGGCAACCAGTGGGACGCCGAAATTCACCTCCACTCTCAGTGGATCAAACCGATAGACTATCCCCAGTCCGGCGGATATTGATGGCCGGGCAATGGAATCTCGCACGTTCGAAGCAAGCGATTTGGCTGACATGACAGGCGGTTGGCACGACCAATGACAATGGAGGAAGAGCGGCAACGGAAATGAGCTCACCTTTGTCAATGTTGTCTAGCCGCCCGGCATTGAGGAATAAATGGGTCTTTACCGGCCAGTGTGACTTCTTCGGCAAGTCTGAGATCAAGCTCAGACCAGCGGCCCAGTACAGTTCCCCGCCAAGGGAATCCACTAGACAGACAAGTAAGTTCCGAAATGAGACGGTGGGGAATGGAGAGTGAATCTCACCACCATCCCGAGGTCCCATGCTATTATTTCGGAACATGCGCACGCTCGTGGATCCTCCCATATGGAACCGATCAGAGAAGTAGGTTGGACGCAGCAAACTCCACAGTATTCCGGTCCGAGTCGAAAAAGACAAACACTACCAGAATGAAGTTGGGAACCTCCCACAAAAAGAGAGGTGAAACGAGTTACGTACGGCGTTAGAGGCAATCCTCCGCGAGGCCACTGTTTCTGACTGGACCTTGTAAAACGAAGCGTCTCCACCGATTCCAGCAAACTCGTGCGACAGTTTCATGTATTCCCCCTTAGTCGCCATGACCGGGTCGTCACGAGTATCCCTCGTCCAATTGTGGAATATTGAAGATTTGATGGATGTACCAGCAGCTTGCCGAATGCTTGGCTTTTTGTCAACATTGCTCGCCATCCCAGAAGCGGAGAGATATACCTCATAGAAGCGGTGGATGTAATGTTTCCAATGTGGCGTAAAACAGCTTCGTAACCAAGCTCGTGTGATCCATTGTTCTCCGTCTGCGCGACAAACGAAATGTGAGTAGGTGTGAATAAGTATGAGGGATGGGTCTAACCTAGCTCACCCTGATAGTCGCTCTTAACCCTCTCAGAACCTCAGAGGAACTAGCGAAAGCAGAGTTGTCACGTTCCATTCCAAAAGCCGACAGGGCCCCATGTGTCGAAAGCGCAACATTGAGCGGGGCTGTCAACGCGGCGTGGAAAGACCTCTTCGTTTGTGTGCCAAAGGACAATTGGCCTTCCAAAACCTCTGCGCCTCCAAATGCATTACGCAGGCGTCCCACAACGCTCTGAGAGGGGTTTAGATACGACAACGCCGTCACGATCACAGAATTCCACACACCGCGCTGCCTTCTTGGTTCCCAAACTCTGTTGAGGTCTTAAGCTGTAAACGACCTTTCTCCTTAGTTTTGAAGACAAGGTCTACATCCTGCACGGGTGCGGTCACGTCCCGGGTGGGCTCAAGGGTTGCATTCACGTAGTGAAACAGGCCGGTCTCCTGCAGGGTATGTCCAATGTTGCGGGCCTTGAATAGTACGGATTGTAGAGTAGATTCGTCGTGGGAATATGGGTCCCCAATATGGTGTCTGACAATCGAACCGAGGAAGGACTCCCTGGTGTGGCCTGCGCCCTCAATGCGCACGGACGCGATGCGTAAAGGAGTGGAAGAGTTATTCTGGATCTGGAAACAGGGGAAAGAATTAGAATGCCACAATCATCCGTGACGCACGAAACGCGTACAAGTTCAGTCAAGTGCATGACGGAGGACTCGTATTCTCCTCGAAGTTTCTTGGCAATCCGCTCTTCCTGCCATTTCCGAATCTTCCCCAAGTCGTCCGGCTCCTTGTCTGAGGGCAATGATGTGTTGGTTAAAGGGGGCCGAAGAGGAGGGGCTTCGACCTTCTCGTCGTCGAGGTCAGCCATGTGCAAAGGATTGGTCGGGAAGTTGGGTGGTATGGGCGGAAGTCTATTCCGTTTCCCGTTTCTCACGATCGTATCCGTTGCCCCCATTGCGGCTTTGTTGTCATGTTATTTGCCGACCGCTCTTGCAATCAACGTTCCGCCGACCCAGACTCGCT
>Ga0307517_10001045_pt1 | contig 46886 bp, 28 predicted proteins | sample 23_EM_MG_FD_194515 | JGI IMG/M metagenome (GOLD analysis project Ga0307517, IMG submission 194515) | Populus trichocarpa ectomycorrhiza microbial communities from riparian zone in the Pacific Northwest, United States - 23_EM | ecosystem: Host-associated > Plants > Roots > Unclassified | place...
TACGTAATAGAATAGTAAATAGTTTAATAGAACAATAAAAAATATTTTATATAAAGTATTATTTATTTTATTATGTAATAGTAGTAGTTAAATTTACAATATTTAAATTAAAAACCATCAATATTTTTATATATATTTTTTAATTATTTTATAACCTCAATTTGAAAAGCATTCTTTTAACCAAACACATTAAATTACTTTTTATTCAACCTCAATTTCAATCACAGTTTTAACCAAACATATATTTTTCCAAACCAACTTCAACTAAAAATAATTTTTATAAAATAATTTTTTTAAAATCATAGCAGTTATTGCAGTAGCAAACAACCTAATAACCAAGGTTTAGAATTGATAACTTTGTTTTGGTGACATTTTACCCAGTGGCATATTTTATTTTATTTATTCTATGAATTTGCATCGATTATTATGACTTTGTACGGGATTTTGTGAATTGTGATGTAATAATGGTTAGCGATGAAGAAATGATTTGGTCAACAACAAAATCTTTACACAACAAATATATATATATATATAATAAAAAGAAATGCTAAAAATTTAAAAATGATGAGTTTTTATTCTCGTACTAGCACTGTCGCAAAAAGTATTTTCAAAACAAAAACAATATTTCTTAATATAGCATATTCAAAGCAATCACGCATGTAGCACAAGCACCGCCTATTCAATGTACTACGTACCGGGAAAACTAGGGTGTGGACAACTCATAAAGAAACTTATCATACACACACATGCACTGAATTCATAAGCAATCAAGATTTAGTTTTAAGTTCTTTATATTAATTGATGAGCTGATGGTCTTTTTATTTAATATTAATTTCTTTAATTAATATCTTTCAAATAAGTTGTGGACTACCTTTTAACACGAAAGAAAAGTCTTGTCAAGTCCGCCGTTGAAATGCATCAAGAAAAAAATTATACAGGACAATTGTTTTCAATAATATAAAAATAATAACATATTAAATTAACATGTAAGATTCAAGTTGACAATATTTATTTAAAACAAATTTATAACAATAATAAGTGGTTTTGAAATTCTTTTTATTAAAAACACAGCATAGTTCAAGATTTAAATTGCGAATCTGACAAGTGAATCTTAGTTCATTTAATATATTATTATTTTAATATTAAAAAAATAAATATATTTTTATTTTTAATTTTAAAAAGATCTCATTATTAAAAAACATGGTAACAACTTCGCTTTCTTTTATTTTTTCCTCTATCTGTATTCAATGAAAACTTTTTTTTTTCACATTTACCAGTATTCCATGGCGTAGAAAGGACATCATATTTGGAAAATACTAATTAAACAATTTAATATTAAATAAGAAAAACCATCAACTCATCAATTAATATAAAGAAATTAAAACTAAGCTTTGATTGCTTCCGAAATCGGTGTGCGTGTGTATAATGAGTTGGACATAAAGGTAAAAAGGGTGGAAATAATCGCAGGAAAAAAAACGAGGGATCTCACCAATCACCAAAATCTCCTTTTCAATTGTGAACCTTACTTTTCAAATCAATCATTTATGTTTTAAAAATACTTTTAAAAAAATTTAAATTTTTTTATTTTTTTATTTATTTTAAATTAATATTTTAAAATAAAATTCCTTTAAAAAACAACTGCTATTCTATTTCAAACACATATGTCAATCACAGCTAACTTGGTAAGGAGTCGGTGAGGAAAAGGGATAATTACACTTTGGTACATTATTTTTTTTTTTAGCATTTCTCGATCGAGTATATGCATTTTATTTTATTTTTGTTTGATCATACCATCTTTGTCAAAGCTGTCAATCAAATACTTCCATCTAAATTCTGTCAATTTTTTTTTGTCAATGACATGACACATAACTTTGATCTTATTGCATTTATTCTTAGCTATATATTTATTAATTCTCTCCATACCCATGCCCCCGGACTTGAGACTTGGTTATTGTTCTTGTTATAATTGTTTTTTTTAATTGAATAAGATGATGTGTTTTAATTTTTAAATAAAATTTTTTTTTAAAAGAATTTTTTTTTTAACAAAAAAACCCAAAATTTAAAGTTAGCTTATGAAAGAAAATATAGAAAATCAAAATAACAGAGCACAGATAAATGTCCTTGATAGCTTTGAAAAAAATTGATATATAACTATTATAAAAAATGCTAAAAAGCATGGCAAGATGGTATTGTGCTCGCATTTACTGACCGTTTGAGAACGCGGTTGAAATTATGTTCTTTTAAATTTAAAAAAAAATTTGCTAATTTTTTTTTATGTTTTCATATTATTTTGATGTGTTGATCTCAAAAATAATTTTTAAAAAATAAAAAAAAAATTATTTTGATGCATTTCTAAGCGAAAAACACTTTACACCGCAATCGCTAACACAATCTTAAACATTATAAACGCATTATTCATTATTCATAATGCCTTTTTCCACTTTCCTTTCCCTTTTTCTTTTTTGATTTAGCCTTTATTGGGCCAAATTGTAAGCCATTTTAAGCTAATTTATTAGGGGATGGTGAGATTGAAAGACATGAAATCAAAGTAAAAAAAAGAAATTGAGGAATCGGTGGCTTATTCAGGCTTTAGGGTGAAAATGCCTATTATTCCCTTAAAAACTAAAAATAAAAACAATTATATTAGGGTAATTAAGTAATTTCGCATGGGTCCATTTAGCATTCAAAATTTTAAAAAGAAAATAATATCTTTTTATTTTTATAGTGCATAGTAAAATGACCCTTATACCCAATTTTTTTAAGCTTACCTTAAGTGGCATTGACATTTTTTCCATATTAGATGAATAGTAAAATGACTTGCATGTTTTTGGAATCGGATTTTCCTTGGCTTATGCTCGAGGCAATTTTGTCTTTGCACTTAGGCTTTTTAGTAATTGTCAGGCTGGTTTAGGGGCAATTGTGTAATACACACACACATGAATGCAACACACGCATTAACGTGTGGACAACCACAATGTCCTTCGGGCGGCAAGTGCAAGGTCTTCTAGTGATCAAACATCAGCTTTCATGGCAACATTTTGAATTATCTCAACATCGTCGCCTCGAGGAGGTAGCGTAGCCAAAGGTCACCGGATTTGGTGTCGACAATCTATTTTTTTCCTTCTACCCCTCTCCTCCCTTGAAATTCACGCTTGACATTTAAAATTTCAGGGCAATCCCCTTAGGGATATTTTAGTATTAGTCCTCATTCTTTTAATTTGTAATTTTTATCATTGATCTTTTTGTAAGTTTTCAATTTGTTTTCAATTTCATTTCTTATTTGATTCTTTTTTTTTTCTTCATTTTTTTTCTTTCTATTTTTGTAAACTTTCAATTGTTTTTCAGTTTCATCATTTGATTAAAATTTTTAATTTTTTTTAATTTGGTCCTCATTAAAATTTTAGTTCATTTATGGAATTTATTTTTATTTTCAATTTAGTCCTTCAATCCAAAATTATTCATCCTCTTTTTTTTTTTTCAAATTTGAATCTTATTTTTTTAATTGCTATTTTTTTTCTTTTGAATCTTTTTTTGTAATTGAATTTTCTTTTTTCAATCTCATCATTTGACATTTGTTTTATTAAAACTTAAACTTTGTAGTGTTTCCAAGTTTGGTGCTTATGATCAAATGACCCAGGTCACGGGTTTTGTAAGTTAACATAAGTTAACACAGGTTTACATTATTTTTTTAACTTATTTTCTTTTTCAATCTTATTACTCAATTTGTTTTGAAATAGGATTCATGGTTTTCTTTATTTTTCTTTTTATAGGATTATCTTGATCTCATAACTTTGTCCATGTGTTTGGCGGATTAACTCAGGTGGGCTCGTGTTTTTTTTTTTCTTTTAATTACTGTTTTTCTTTTAGATCCCTTTATGTGATTGTTTTTTATAGATTAAAATATGTAAATATATTAGACTAATGTGCAAATATGCTTTGTTTATCATAACAAGATTGTAGTTAAAAATGATTAACATGGATTGGTAGTTTATCATCACAAAGGCTTGCTAAACAAAAGATATCTTAGGAAAAACTAGGGTTTGTACATGTTTAAATCTATAAATTAAAAAAAAAACATTAATTCAACTATACTTAAATTAAAATAAGAAGTATACTTACTTGTTAAAGCACTTTAAAGTAATGAATCTTTTGTTGTTGTAAAAAATGAATCATTTGTCCCTGAGATTTTATTTCTCATCACTTGTACAACTAGGTTGTATGCAATATGTCTCCCAAGATTCTAATAACACTACCTTGGTTTAGATACACTTCTAATTCAAGGTCTTTGAACCACTTGTATGAAACTTAAATATCTCTTAACAATTTGAACCTAAGCTCTGGATTTGGGAGGAAAGCCAAATCATAAAATGAGAATAAAACATTAAAATATGAGGTAAAGAAGAAAGTGTAAAAATATGAGAAATTTTTAGATTAAACTCTTCATTCACCTATTTTTTATAAGTAAATTTTGAAAACTAAAAGGTTGAATTATTAATTCCCACCATTATCATCATTACACCCTTATAGTACGGCTAGATAATTAGTATAATGTAGCTTATGGTCAACGATATACCTCAAATATTTGAGTACCCTTTGTATTGCTTTTTAATGATCCATAATCAAATTACTTAAAAATTAACTCTGTTTGCTAACCGAGTAAGCAATATCAGGTCTTGTGCAATTCATAACATATATCAAGCTCTTAATTATCCAAGAATATTTTAATTGGTCTATTCTATTGCCTTTATTTTTAGACAAATAGACACCTATATCCATTGGTGTTTTCATAATACTATTTCACCTTTAAAAAATTTATCGAAAACTTTATCAACATAATGAGATTGGGGCAATACTAATCCATCAGATGTCCTAGAAATATTTATGCCTAGCATGATACATGTACCATCTAAGTCTTTCATGTCAAACTTGTTTAGTTAACATTTTTCTTAGTGGACTTGATCATGTGATCATTACTGTCCAAAATAAACATATCTTTCATGTAGAGATGTAAAATGACATAACCATTATTTGCATTTTTCACATAAATATATTTATCAATTTTGTTGATTTTAAATTTATTTGACAACATAACCTTGTTAATTTTTTCATGTCATTGTTTAGGTGCTTGTTTCAAACTCATATAATGATTTGACAAGTTTACAAACTTTATTTTCTTGTTCATTAACAATAAACCCCTCAGGTTGTTCTCTGTAAACCTCCTTATAAAGGTCATTATTTTAAGAAAGTTGTTTTTACATCTATTTGATGTATTTTAAGCTTATTAATAGCTGAAATAGCTATTAACATTCGTATGGAAGTTATTCTTGACACATGTGAATATATGTTAAAATCATCTACATTTCTTGTTATTTAAAATCTCTAACAACAAGTGTAGCTTTATATCTATCAATAGAGCCATTAGCTTTTATCTTTCTTTTAAAGATCCACTTATAGCCTAATGGTTTGCTTCCGAGAGAAAGATCCACTGGTTGACATGCATAATTATTCATAATAGATTTAATTTTACTATTGACTTCCTCCTTCCTATAAGAAACTTTAAGACTTGATATTGCATCGGAGCAAGTTCAAGGTTTATTTCTAAACAAGTATGTTAAAAAACCAGGATCAAATGTTTTGGTTATTTTTTTTCTTTGTACCTTTTCTTCCATGCTCAACTTCATCATCTTGATGATTACTTGAGGCTTCAAAGTTTTTTTGAATTTGTTGTTTTTGATCAAATAACTCGAGTCATAAACTTTATAGGATCAATATAGATTTACATTGTTTTTTTGAGCTTATTTTTTTTATTTTTATAATTTAATATTGGAAAATCATTATTTTCTCAATTTTTATTTTATTCCAGTTCATATAGCATGTGAAAAAAACTAAAGCTCGTATTACTTGATTAAAAGAAAAATGTAAAAAATCGATATACCAACCGTGCAAATCCACTAAAAAGAAAAACGTCGGGGCGTGTAGATAGTACAGATACATAGTTGGTTCCTTATGCCAACAACCCTTTACTATTTACATCCAAAATCTCAATGATTCTCAAGGCTAGCAATTTTCTTTTTAATTTTCCTGGGAAACAAAAAGACAGAAAAGGGCATTTTAGAACTTCAACTTGACTCCTTCTGAGATCAACCGCCCAAAAAAGCCTTCCACTCAAACGCAAGTCTTAACCATGGTTAACTCAGTGTTAGGTGAGTATGACCAGTCTGGTTTGGTAGGCTAGGCGTTACACCTCCCTCCTCTCTTTATTAATCCCCTCTCCTACACTTCCCTCTCAGGAAATCTCTCTGCCACTCTCTCTCTCTCTCTCTGTCTACCTACACCGCACCAACCACGCAACAAGCAAGAAACAAGAAGCAGAGAGAGAGAGATCATATTCCTCCTTGAAGAAGAATTATTTGCTTTCTAAATTTTTGAAAAAACATGCAATCATCAAGCAGCTCGATGAAAGTGTCACCACTTGAACTTATGCAAGCCATAATCAAAGGCAAAGTGGACCCAACAAATGTTTCATCGGAATCCGGTGGTTCTGCTGCTGAGATGGCAACTTTGATCCGCGAGAATCGTGAGTTTGTTATTATCTTAACTACTTCCATAGCGGTTTTGATCGGCTACGTTGTCGTTTTAATTTGGAGAAGATCATCCGGCTATCAGAAACCTAAAGTCCCTGTCCCTCCTAAGCCGTTGATTGTTAAAGACCTCGAACCTGAAGTTGATGATGGCAAGAAAAAGGTCACCATCTTTTTCGGCACCCAAACTGGTACTGCTGAAGGATTTGCTAAGGTACAGATTAGTTTCCCATCATGCTATCAACAGCTTAGGGGTGTTTGGGATGTTGTCACATGTGTTTTCGCATGAGAATATATATATAAATATTATATATATATATATAAACATCAAAAATCATTAAAAAAAATAATTTAGTGCATTTTTTTTTAAAACCATCTAAAATAAAATTATAAGGCGGTGTTATAAGGTGGTGTTTAACATTCTGTTTTAAAAATATTTTTAAAAAAATTAAAATTTTTTTTATTTTAAATTAATATATTTTTGATGAGTTCAAATTTGTTTTTTTAAAAAATAAATAAATATTATTTTAATATATTTTAAAATAAAAAACACTTTTAAAAAATAACATTTATATTTCCAAGCACCCATTAAGCGATTCCACATCCTCTTAGTTTATTCTTAATGAGCCACATCATCACTGTACACTTGGAAAGGTACACGTGTACGATGAGAATTCAGCTTCAGGTCATGAGTAATTGAGCTAAGCTTTTGTTTTGAATATATTATTATTATTATTAATTTTTTTTTTGTCTTAGGCTCTAGCTGAGGAGGCAAAAGCTCGGTATGAGAAGGCTATATTTAAAACTGTTGATTTGGTATGCTTTTTTTTTTTTTTTATTATTATTATTATCTAACCTGTTATTCAATTTTTGGTTTTTATTTTCCTAATCAGTGGTTTTGAATTTATAATTTTGATGGATGATAGGATGATTATGCGGAGGATGACGATGAATACGAAGAGAAATTGAAGAAAGAGTCTCTGGCCATTTTCTTCTTGGCCACGTGAGTAGCTTTGATATTTAGTCTTTTTATATTTACTTTTTTTTCCCCTTTACTTATTTATTTCTTTCTTGTAGATATGGAGATGGTGAGCCTACAGATAACGCCGCGAGGTTTTATAAATGGTTTACAGATGTAAGGTTTCGATTGGATGTTTTGATCTGGTTTGGTGTTAGAGCTGGATTTAATAGTGTTTTTGTTTTTATGATTTTGTGAATATAGGGCAATGAGAGGGGGGAATGGCTTAAGGAACTTCCATATGCTGTTTTTGGTCTTGGCAACAGGCAATACGAGCATTTTAATAAGGTGTGTAATGCGACTCTATTTATACCTTCTTTCACAATTAGCTGATGGATTAATTTTTTTATTTTGTTGTTTTTGCTGATTAATTTTTTTTGCCCTTGTTTTTGGTTGAACAGATTGCCATAGTGGTGGATAAAATCCTTGGCAACCAGGGTATGCCTGCATTTCTCTTTACTAACTTGTATATAATTTTTTTTGCCTTTTGATGTTAGCTACCTTCCTTGCTCGGTTGAATAGAGTCTGGTAGGTTATCATGATGCATGCACTTGGTCCAAAAGGACCACTGTTGCTACAATTTAATTGTTTGGAAAGAGAAAACGATAGCCCGATCAGCTGCATTGTTAATAAAAGAATTGACATGGTTTTATGATTAATCAGAAGCCACAATGTGGTCCTTGATGTTGTTCCTTGTTATATCAAATGGTTTTCAAGAGCCAAAATGTGCTCGTTGATATTGTTCATTCTGCATAGCTAATCAGTTCTCGTTGTTTTTTTCTTTGCTTTTTTAGGTGGGAAGCAGCTTGTTCCAGTGGGTCTTGGTGATGATGATCAATGCATGGAAGATGACTTTGCCGCATGGTATTAAGAACTTGAATCAGTAATCTGCATGAACAGAATGAACTTTCTCATATCGAGCGATCTTATTCTAACCTTCTTTTCTACTCTCTATTTTAGGCGAGAATTGTTGTGGCCTGAGTTGGACCAGTTGCTTCTTGATGGGGATGATCCAACTGGTGTTTCTACCCCTTATACTGCTGCCGTGGCAGAATATCGGGTTGTATTGCATGACCCTGAAGATGCACCATTAGAGGATGATAACTGGAGTAATGCGAATGGTCATGCTATTTATGATGCTCAGCATCCATGCAGGTAACATAAAAATGTCCATCTTGCAGATTTTCTGGTGACAATTTTGTAGGTTATTTTGATCTAAAATGTATTCTGTTTACTGCTGAAGGGCTAATGTTACTGTGAGGAGGGAGCTTCATACCCCTGCATCTGATCGTTCATGTACCCATTTGGAGTTCGACATATCTGGCACTGGACTTGTGTAAGTTGGTTGCAACAATTTTATTGTTTTCACACTTGTTTTCCCTTGAAAATGGTTGGTATCCAAATGCATTTTCATGGGGAATACTTGTAAGAGAACATCGTGCACTGATTATGCATCACACAATTTATTCTTTTGTTGCTCAGATATGGAACTGGTGATCATGTTGGTGTGTACTGTGAAAATCTAAGTGAAATTGTTGAGGAAGCACTGCAGTTGTTGGGTTTATCGCCAGATATTTACTTCACTATCCATACTGATAATGAGGATGGCACACCACTTAGTGGAAGTGCCTTGCCACCTCCATTCCCATCGTCCACCTTAAGAACAGCTCTAACTCGATATGCTGATCTTTTGAGTTCACCCAAAAAGGTTAGCTGCTTTCTTAATTTGATGCATCATTGAGTTTTACATTTTATTTTATACAAGTTTTTGTCACATTTGAGTAATCTATTGTTGCAATGCATATGCTTTGCAGTCTGCTTTAATGGCTTTAGCAGCTCATGCTACTAATCCAACCGAAGCTGATCGGCTAAGACATCTTGCATCACCTGCTGGAAAGGTTGTAAATCTACCAAAAATACTTTCATTACCACAGTAGTGACTGTTTTAGTATGTAGTTTTAAGTGGATTTAACTTTAAATTGCATTCTTACAGGATGAATATGCACAATGGATAGTTGCAAATCATAGAAGCCTCCTGGAAGTCATGGCTGAATTTCCATCAGCCAAACCCCCACTTGGAGTCTTCTTTGCTTCAGTTGCCCCGCGATTGCTGCCAAGATACTATTCTATTTCATCATCTCCAAGGTGAATATTTTTTTTAACACTTCTTCTGGAACAAGTTTCTAATTAATCTCCTAGTTTCCTGATGGAAGATGGCAAGGGATTCATATCATGTGTCATCTAACCTAAATTCTTTTAGCTTGCTCAATTTCCTGAATGAGAAGCTCTAGTTGGTGGCAAACAAAATTATGTTGTACAGATCAATGACATAATATTGAGGAGAACAAAAAATTATATTTGTAACTAGGAAATCTTTCAGAGGAACTATAATTGGAGTCTGGATATTCATATTTACATGGCACAAAGAAACTTCTACATGTTTAAGGATTACTTTAGAAAAGAAAATCAAGTTCAGCTCCCTTCTTTGCTTGGGAGGAACTTCAAAGTTGGAATTGCACACCTCTTTGGTTTATCATTCTCTATCCATGACTTCTTGTTTTCCTGTTCTTTGGAATCTTATGTGCATACTATGTGAAATTATGTTCTGCAGCATGGCACCTTCAAGGATTCATGTTACATGTGCACTGGTTCTTGAGAAAACACCAGCAGGTCGAATTCACAAAGGAGTGTGCTCAACTTGGATGAAGGTACGTGTTCTAAATTTTTTGTTTTTTGTTTGTAACTTTTTTTTCTTATGTCGAAGCAACACCACAGGGCGTAGCTCAAAGATAGAATGAATTGTGTAGCAAGCATATCAGGTGTCTTAAATTATCACAGGGGTTGAAATCGAGTGATCCACGTTACAATGCTAGATATTAGGGTTGGCCCGCCCAAACCCTTGCATCCCAAACCCTTGCATGTGTACTGAAGTTTCTATTTCAATTGTTTGCGATTGGATGTTTCCTCTCAGTGAATATATACTTTTTAGCTTTAATAGAATAATTTTACACACCAAGTTTGTAAGGCTCATTCTTATTTTATTCCTTCCACAGAATGCTGTGCCTTTAGAGAAAAGCCATGATTGCAGCTGGGCACCTATTTTTGTTAGACAATCAAACTTCAAACTTCCAGCAGATACTAAAGTTCCCATCATTATGATTGGCCCTGGAACTGGTTTAGCTCCTTTCAGGGGTTTCCTTCAGGTTTGGACTTGCAAACTTGGTTGGACTTGCAAACTTGGTTCAGTTGTCTTTTTTCTAGCAACCCTTCTTATCACTTTGAAGTATCTAATCTGATCATCTGTATTTTGTATTCTCCTTTTCAGGAAAGATTAGCCCAGAAAGAAGCAGGAGCAGAACTGGGATCCTCTGTATTATTCTTTGGTTGCAGGAACCGTCAAATGGTAGGTTATGCTCCTATCAGCTCTAGAATGCTCTGTGATTGGTGTAGGGGTTTGCTCTGTGGTTGGTGTAGGGGAATCTCTACCCTTATTTTTCAAAACGTTCATTTAACTCGCATAATCTTTGCAGGATTTTATCTATGAAGATGAGCTCAACAATTTCGTTGAAAGTGGTGCACTTTCTGAACTATCTGTAGCCTTCTCACGTGAGGGACCTACCAAGGAATATGTGCAGCATAAGATGATGCAGAAGGTACTTGTTTCTGTTTCACCAACCACCGTTGATGGCGAAGTTAAAATGCAGCGATATCATTTCCTTACCTTTTATTTTCTTTTTTTAACTAAAGCGTTGGGTATATGTTTTCTCTGGTTCAGGCTTCTGATATCTGGAACATGATTTCTCAAGGAGGATATTTATATGTTTGTGGAGATGCCAAGGGCATGGCTAAAGATGTCCACAGAACTCTCCACACTATCGTGCAAGAGCAGGTAAAAAATAATGTCTAGTTATTGGGAGTTTCTTTTTGAGGTTAAGAGTCGCTAAAACGAGGCAAAAAAGAAAGTCCCAACAGAACTCCCCCCACAGACAGATGTCCATAGCTGCTTTGTGATTGAGTTTTTTTCCATGCTGACATTGCCTCCTTGTCTTGCTCGTGGACAAATGTCATACACAGGATCCTCCCTTTAGTTCCTTGTATGGCTAGAATCCACATCATAATATAAATCCGTCCCTTTTTCTGGTGTCAGAAAGCACCATAACACCCTTTCTCCAATTTTACTGGTGTAATATTTCTGCATGTGTTATATTTCGTTTCACTGTTTTGGAAATAATCTGTAGCTGGGTTTTAAATCAACATTTCTCCCCATCTCATTATTAACCTTGTGTGTACTTGGTTGTGGATCCAGGGATCTCTTGACAACTCCAAGACAGAGAGCTTTGTGAAGGGTCTGCAAATGAATGGCAGGTATCTGCGTGATGTATGGTAATGAGCCGTTCATGTAGGCAAGGAGAAGGCGGAGGGTAATGCAAAAGTTAACTCCGTTGAAGCCTTGCTGGGATTGAAGGGATTGTCGAGAGGGAGGCTACTTGTGATGCATGCCTTCGTGTCCCCTAAAAGGGTCGTCATTGAACGCACTACCATTATAGCAAATATTGTTATTCTTTTCTCTCGTCTCCTATTAAGGAATTTTTTTGCCCATGTAATTTATGTTTTATACGTGATGTAATAATTAAGAGTAGCCCTAGTGCATGACTTGAATTTTCCTTTCATGAACCAACAAAACGGTTCAAATGACAGACAAATATTCTTCTCGTACGTGCAAGTGTTTGTATGAATGGAGATTCCAGGTTTGAAGTTTGCTACGATAAATTTCTGCACGCGCCTTTTGTATTCTTGAATTCTCTCCCTCAAGATCCACTGAGGCAACGATGTATGAGAAATGGTATCCATGACTGTTGACTTAGGTAAGAACAGAATCTGGTCTGGTTTTGGGACTTGGGTCTGGAGTCGAGTCAAGGCTAACATAATCAATGAACCACTTCTGACCCTGGCGAAACCAGGAGCAAGCCTTTGATGAACCCTTGCGAGCAAAAACCAATCGAACTCCACTTCTGTATACTTTGTTTTAAGAAGGACATGCTGTTTAAAATACATGTTATTGGTGGGGACAGTTTCAGTCCACCAAAGGAAGTATTAATCAATATAGGCAGGTAGGGACTTTGGATGAATCCAGGGCCATTCACTATAAAAAAAACTGTGGGCACACATAGCTCCATCCCTCCCTCCCTCCCTCCCTCTCTCTCTCTCTCTTAATTAATTAAATGAAAGTGAGCTCACATGGTTGTTGAGAAGAAGGGTAACCCTATGAATTTTGAATAACACTAGTTATGTAACTTGTTTTTTTTCCTCGAGCTAAAAATATATAATAAAAAAAGATGTTTAGTTGACAAAATCACATTTTAAAGAGAAAAAAAAATATTAAATGATGAAAATAAAAAATAAAATAAGTAAAAAAAACAATGTGAACCCGTGTTAACTCTTTAAATCCGTGACTCAAGTCATTTGACCATAAACAATAAATTTGAAAAAAATCTAAAGCTCAATTCTCAACTAATCAAATAATGAAGGATTAAATTGAAAAAAAAATCAATTATGCAAAAGGAAACAAAATAGAAATTATAAGTTAAAAAAGACTTGAGGTTGCCGAGCCAACTCACCTAATCTATGGGTCAGGTTATGAGACCGAGATAGTGAGACAAAAAGTTAAACATGGTAAATAACAAAACCTTTTTGTTTTTTTTTTAAAATACAATGTTGAATGTTGATTCATGAGATGAAAAGGATTAGAAAAATAGCAATTATAAGAAGAAAAAAAAAAGGCTTGAGCCCACTCGGGTCAACTCGCCAACCTAACAGGTAAGGTCATGAGATCAGAATAATCCCATAGCGAAAGGAAAATGAAGAAAATCATGAAACCTAATTTTTTAAAGGATAAAATGATGAGTGATGAAATTGCAAAAAAAAAATCAATTAGGAAAAGGATATACAAAACAACAATTAAAAGAATAAGGACCATATCTGATATAAAAATCAAACTAAATAACATCTTAGGGGATGAAATCGAAAAGAAAAAAAAATACTAACTAAAAAAATGAGGACCACATTTGATATAAAAACCAAATCAAATTAAATTTCAAGGGCTGAAATTGAAAAGAAAAATTAATAAAAAAACATATCTCAAACAATCAAAAGAATGAGGATTATAATTGAAATGACAATAAAAAGGGAGGATGCTTTTATTTTTTTCTTGGCCAATGCGCATCCCAAGGCCATGAGAGAGAAAAGAAGGCGAGAGGGGGAACCTGACCGCTGCCAAACCGTCGAGAATCACCACACACACGCCAGCCCAATGGAAGTGTTGCTACTCGCCAGAGTTGGTGACACGGTGGTATAGTGTTTTTGGCCACCTTATCACGTGTCACGCGCCACTTGAATGAGGCGTTCTCCCAAGATATATTCACACTGTGTTTAACGTAAAATCAGGATAAAAAGTAAAAAAAACCCTTAGATGACAACCTATTAAATTTCAGACACAAGAGTGCGAAAATAAGTATACTGTATATTAAAAATGAATTTGCAAAACAATTCTTCCATGGTAGCCTAAACAATTTTGGCCATAAGGGTTTGGCAGTAATTATAATGTGCAACCAAATACAAAATAACCAAAAAACCATTCAGTGCAAGCTATTATTTGCCTTTCTTTTAAGGGTGGTATCATAGTATTTGTGCTATTCATTTTTGTTTAAAAAGCCTAACCTCACTAACAAAAACCAACAATAACAACTTAATCCCTGTGAAAAGAGGATACCACCTCTCAATCCAAAGGTACTTTTTTATGAGCGTAGGAGCAAAATAATAAATAATCATTTCACTGTAGTAATTCATAATAATCTATATCGATAATTACAATGAAATGTTAACATCCTTTAGAGTTTCTTTAGGTGTTGGGTTTGAATGGTAGCTGGGGTTATGCCCATGCCCACCACCCCCCCCCTCCTCTCTCTCTCTCTCTCTCTCTCTCTCTCTCTCTATATATATATATATATATATATATATATAAAGACTAAACTGAAAGCTTTTCCAAAATAGGGGTGTGATGCCCCCTAGCCCAACTGTCAAGGAAAACGATGCATCAATATTTTGATGTTTTGAGGCAGTGGGGAGGTTTGTTCTTTCTAATTATTAGATAACGATCTTCACTCTCTGTTTTTTTTTTAAATGAACCAAGAGAACCCGGGACTGTCTTTTTCTAGTCAAGTTTCTTTCGCCATAAACACGGGATTTTCTATATAAACTACAGACAGAAACAAGGGTTTTAGATTCTTTCCAGAGCAGCTTGAAACTCGTTTTACAAAATCAACTATCACATAGATTGTCACACACAAGCACATCCGCATAGTATTTTTTAGTTACTATCTTAGAATAAAAAAGATGAAAATAAAAGAAATTTAACTCTCTCTATCTTTTGTTTGAAGGTATAAGAACTAACTCCAAAACCATTTCTCTAAAATTATTTTAAAAACAGATTTATTTTATATTTTATATCTCTCTGTATCTTTTGTATTTGTTGAGACACTAACAAAACACAACGCAATGATGTAACCCAAAAATCCATGGCTGCAAATCTACCGGGCAAAGTTTGACCTGGGGCACCGAGGGAAACACTCGTCACGTTAAAAACCCGAACATAAAGTTGATAATTAGCAGTATCTAGCAGCAAAAGAGGACAAATTGGTGGTAAGTGCACTATGTTGTGAGCCACAAAGCTCGACAAGAAACAAACCAAACCAAACTGCTTGGTGTCTGACTACCTAGACCACAAGAAAATGGTCCTCCTATACGAGGGAAACAAAAAGACATGGAGATTGTACAGCGTGAAATCACATCAGTATCATTATCATTTACATGAAAAGGAATCACCACTTGCAATTACAAGAGACATAAATTGGCAACTTGGTGTCCTTTCTTAGAAGAAATTTAAGTTTCTAGACTTCAAAGGAGTGGGGACAACTCAATAAGACAAAAGCATCGGATAAAAAGAGATGTGAAAGAGGCTAAGACCGGTACAAAGCAAGCATCTAAACAGAATCAGCAAAACACCTTGTGAATATAATAAACGGGAACGGAATCAGGGATGTAGGAGCACGATAATTTGATCTTGAATAGAGGAAAGACACCAAAGACTACACTCGGACATATCGGGGGGAAGAAAAACTCTCCAAAGAGAACAAACAAGACACAAACTAGAGAAAAAAGACTCTAACTTGTATGAATAATTTCCTTTATTCAAGATACTTGCATGTTTAGTTGTAATTTTATAGCAATAGAAATAATACAATGGGGTATCTCTACTGTTATCTTTCACTGCTGATGTGCTCAGTCAACTTTTTCTTTGTGGTTTTGATGGTAGTGTGATGGAATGTTGTTTTAATATGGATTCCAGGCCCGAAAGATGCAAGAGCGGGGTTGGCAGCCGCGGTGGTTTGCAAAGGATAAAGGAAGTGATGCATACCGTTATGTTGGCGGGTATGGCAAAGGATAAAGGAAGTGAAAGATAACAGTAGAAAAAAGAAACGCTTCAAACAATGACAAACTACTTTCTTTTTCTCCTGCTCGTTAACCAGATATAAAAGAATTGCTTCAATTGACGACCTACTCTCTTCTTCCATCTTCCATTCTCACCCTTCCGACCAGGAAGGATAAAGTTCAGTAATGAAGTCATCATAATTTGGTAACTTCAAGCAATCATACATAATTGTTATTAACTAAATACGACATGCAATGATGATTAGGCTGTGACAATATATTGACACGGTTATTGGTGGGACACCGAACCGGAAACATTGTTTATGCACGCGAATGATTATAGACGATGGAGGGTAGCTCAAACCATTAAGAAATTAGGCTTTAGCTTATATTTTTGGGTTTAATTTATATGAACTTTTAGTTGAGGTTTATTAATTTGGCTTTATTTGTTGGGTTTAATTTAATTATTATTGGGTATTTTATTTAGTGATCCATGAACCCAATCGCTTGTTCTAGTTAGGGTTTTAGTATTTATATCCTACTTTTCTAAATGTTAGGGAATTTTTTATGATTAATGAAAATATTATAGACTTTGCATATCTCCAATCCCCTTTCTTCTCTTCTTTAGCTTTCTTCTTTCTCTAAAGCTTCTTTCTTTTCTTGCTTTAATTCTTATTATTTATTGTCCCGCATCAAATTTGATATCAGAGCTAGGGTTTTAATTGTTCTTACAATTAAAGGATCCACATGTTTATGCTTAACCCTAGATCCGGTTTGATCTAAAAAAAATCCTATTGTTCTGATTATGGGAAAAAAAATCATTGTTCACTGTTCCTCATCAATGACAGCAATCAAATTTTCAGCAGCGGCGCCCCAGCCAATCACAGCAGCAGACCCACCATCGAGAAGACCAGCACATCAGTCCACAGATCCACGCCGATTTACTACCTCCAACACTCCCACAACGCCTCCACAACAGGAAGTCCTCACCAGCAACAGCAGATCAGTGGGTTACAATAATCTTAACCCACGCCACCGTAACCAGCCAACCAAGACACCAGCCACGCCACAACCTCTCCCTTGACTAGCTTTCTACTGCCATTCAACTTGACAGATCCCCGTAGAAGACAACAACCCCCAGCCACAACAAGTCGCCCATACCAGCAGCAGTAGATCTTTGTCGGCAGCGGCACATCAACCAGTTCATCCTCTCCCCGCCATCGACAGATCATACATCCAGCCACCACTTCACGCCACAAGAAACTCATAGAGCCACACCGAGTTGCTGTCTCCACAGTAGATCTTTGTCTTTAGCCTCAGCCACCGCTAAATCGCACCCTCCAGTAGCAGCAACACCAACCGCAGTCACCACAACTGGTCATTCAGACCTGTTGATACTGCAGCAGTCACGCCTCGCAGCTAGTAAATAACAAAAGGAAACTCAGCAATTGCAGTACAAAAGAAGAAATTTGAGGCGAAATTAATTAACCCTGCCACGCCAACACTCTGGATCCACGTCAGCCGCCACAACATCACTCCAGAGCCATATCATGCCAATCAGCCGCCACGTAAGCAAGCATCGCCACATCATCCCCTATTGCCATGTCAACTGACACGTCATCTGAGGTCCATCCGCGATTGAATTCGACAATTTAAATGTTGGTCGGTAAATTACTCTACCTTTTGATTTGTTAATTTTACTGTTTTGGTATTGCACTTGGTATTCAAAGTTGTAGTTTATATTAATTTTGTGCCTATATATATATATATATATATATATATATATATATATATATATCCCACCTTGCATTGTTCTCTGTTAACTCTTGCTTATCAACCTTTTTCTTCATTGATATTTAACAACTAGTTGTTGAGCTTGTTGAAACTATTGAAAAGTTGTGATCATTATTTGATTAATCATTTACACTTAGCATTGCATGCTTATAATTTTCCTAGCATAATATGTTCTTGATTAATCATCACATAAAAAAAAAAATGAGATTAGCTTTATTTTTGTATTGTGACTTCATTTGCAAGAACCATTTGTGATCTCAATTTCATTTCTAAGTGAGTGTTGCATGCTTTTATGTCATGAGTCCTAACAAAATAGAAGCCCCCACTTTTGACGGTCGTCATGACCTTTGGATATTTGATATGTGGATTCGTAATATGAATCGATTCTTTGAGTGTCATAACTTGTCTGATAATAGAAAAGTTAGATTTGCTAAGATGATGCTCATTGGTGAAACTAAAATTTATTGGAGAGATGTTGAGGATTGTTTAGAGATGAGAGGTAAACCTCCTATAACTGATTGGATCAAAATGAAACAAAACCTTCAAGAAAAGTACCTACCCCAGTCTTATAGGAATAAACTCTTAGACCAATGGAACAATCTAAAACAAGAGAATAAGTCTATCAATGAGTATATAACACAGTTTAACGATTACATGATGAGATGTGCCATAAGAGAGAATGAAGTCATAACTTTGCGTAGATTTCGTAAAGGTTTGAATGATGATCTTAGAAAAGAAGTTGTATTTCAAGGTGTATCTACCCTTGACCAAGCTTGTACCTTAGTTCAAAACTACAAGTTGGCCACAAAGAATCAGTGGAAGCATTGTCAAGACTCTTATAGTATCCCTACTAGGTCCCAATTCAGAAGTAGTGATTCTTTGTTAGGTGCTCCACCCCACAGACCTAATCCTAGTAGCGCCCAACTTTATAAGAAAGATAAGGGCAAACGAGTTGTCAATGAAGTGTCTAAGGTGAGTTCAAGGGTTTTCGAGTGTACTAATTGTCTAGGATTTGATCATATCTCTTTAGATTGCACCTCTAAACCCTTAGTCATCAAAAAATATAAGGATATAGGTAAAGAGAAAGATTGTAGTGTTGAAGTGTATGAGCCCAATCTTGAGGATTTTAGTGACCTAGATGACGAGGATGTGCAAGAAAAGGGACTTAACATAATGAGTCCACGTGAGCGTGAGAATGAGGTTAAGAAAGAATCTGATATGTTTGCTTTAATGGTAGAAGAAGTTTTAAGGAACTCTTCAGTGGAATCGCCTATAGAAATAAGTATGGTCTTAGAAGAGTCTCGTGATATTAGTCCTCCTAAACTACTTGATTCCTCACCCCACATGCTTGGTGTCCAGCACACATAAGTTTAGAGCAACATGTTGAGCTTCCTGACCCCTTACCTCATGCACGTGATGAGGAAGATGAAGATAATCCTAGTTTACTTGATTGTGTCCATACCATATCTACACAGGTTTCAAACAATATTTGTCTCATTCCACACTCTCAATCATTTAGTGTTCATAGTTACAAACGTGAGAAACCTTTAGAACACCTTCCCATATCTCTTCACGATAAGATGTCTAAGTCAGCTGAGTCGTTAGCATGTTGAGTTCATAATTTGCATGTTGAGATCATGAAACAAATTCAAGCAAGTAATGAACAATACAAATTTCGAGTTGATTTACTTAAGTATCATTATGCACTTAATATTGGAGATTATTTCATGATACAGATTAGACTTGAACGGTGTTCTTTGGAAACTGATCATAAATTGCAAGTAAGTAGTGCTAGACCATTCAAAGTGTTGCAAATGATTGAATCAAATAATTATGTCATTAAATTGCCATTAAACTTTGATATTAACTCTACTTTTGACATGAAAGACCTTGTTATAAATAAAACACAACATCTTATCCCTGATGCTCCTTTTGAAACCCTTGCCTCATTATCCTTATCTTTGACACAAAAGAAACATATTAATGCTACTTTGAATGCACAAGTTGTTTTTACCAGGGATGGTGAACTTCAGCAAATCCCAATATATGGGCTCGACGACTAGATTTAGATTATACTTAGATTATCGAAGAGACATTACAACAGCTTGATCCTTATCTTTGAGAGTGTTATCGGAGTTGTCTTGACCTATACTCGACTGGGTCGAGTTCTTCCAACCCCGGGATAATTGATGGAGACACCGAACTGCAAACATTGTTTACGCACGCGCATGGTCATAGACGATAAAGGATAGCCCAAACCATTGGAAAATTGAGCTTTAGCTTATGTTTTTGGGTTTAATTTACATGAGAGATTTATTAATTTGGCTTTATTTGTTAGGTTTAATTTAATTATTGTTGGGTATTTTATTTAGTAGACCATAAACCCAATCGCTTGTTCTAGTTAAAGTTTTAGTATTTATATCCTCCTTTTTATAAATGTTAGGGGGTTTTTGATGATTAATGAAAATATTGCAGACTATGAATATCTCTAATCCCCTTTCTTCTCTTCTTTAGCCTTTTTCTTTCTCTAAAACTTCTTCTTTTTTTTTTGCTTTAATTCTTATTATTTATTGTCCCCATCAGTTATGCAACACAAGAAGATGGAATCAGTGAGTCATTCAACTGGATCACTCTAGAACAAGTGCAAAACAGAGTGTTTGCTCAAATCCCACATGCAGGTAATCAGCAGTTAAATTACGGTGGTATGAATTTGTCGATCATGGCTCATGTTGAAAGCAAACAGCACAACTCTGATTAAAATACATGTACAATATTAGCATATCCGAAATGAAAATCAAAACTATTGGAGTTCTCTATTAACTCAATGATTGAACATACATTGATGACGTCTTCTTAGTCTTGTTCTGCATCTTCTATCTCTTCATCCTCCGGAACTCCATGAAGGTAGAGAACATTGTTGCGTCTGCAGATAACTTGCAAACAGATCCTGTAAATCTTCTCAAGGAATATGAAGCTTAATTCTAAAACACTGTCGCACAAAATAAAGCAATTTAAAAAATAATATTTTTAGAGGTTATGAGACATTTAGCACTCCTAAGTCCTAACTAAATGACCATCTCAATAGCTGTTTGAAGAGTTAATGACATGCAAAAGCAACATACATTATAACATACAAAGGTATTATAGAAACCAAAATTTAATGCACTATTTTGTTTGTGGTCATAACATATTGTCTGTAGCTCCCTTTTGCTTCATAATTATGCGCCACTTTGACTATAGGTGTCTGGAACTCTACCTGCACTTCTAACCTACAACCTATAGAAGAACAACAAATACAAATATGCAGTGATGCATGTGTGTAATACACAAAAGGTTGCCTGTTTGGAGTAGACATTTTCAATGTAGAGATAAATGCATGCTTCATTGTTGTCTTTTATTACTATGCTTTATGGATGTATTAAATTGCATAAAATCTTCCAGAGTAGCCTTTAACATATTTCTTTTACAATTGCTGGAAGGGAAAAAAAAAACTCCACTTCTAGGTCTACACAACCATGAAATAAAAAGACTTTACAGTATCTGCATCTTATGTCCATCTTCCACCTCGTACTTTATTATAGACCAATACAAAGGAATCCAGCTCTATTATAATCATTAACTGAAAGTAATTTTAGCTTTTGCTCGTAAATTTGGAAGCATGAAACATGGAAGTAAATAGAAAAAAGGAGTTTGTAAACTAGTAGACCTCACTGAACATTGCAGATAGTTCTCAAAGTTATAACACCACAAAACAACCATAACATGTTTGAACTTCCAACATATTTGAGACCATAACGTAACAAAATATCACCAGTTCTGAGTTTAGTCCACCATACCTATGTGTTGTTGCGTATACTAATAATTACAAAGTCAAATCATTAATAGCCATCTTAGGCTTAAGCCTTTTTTTCTCCCTGACACTGTTTCAGCTTCTATTCCCAGCTTTCTATTGGTTCCAAGCATCTAAATCAATCGATATTTCTCCCATTGTCTCAAGATTTTGGAAAAGATATTCCCTATACTTTCCATGTTCAACACACAAGTTTCAAAAAGAGGCTAAACCTTTGAAAGCTTTGAACATAAAGAAAGATATTACATGCTAAGGGTTCATTTAGTAGTAATGTTGCCTTTTCTATTGGTGTTAGGTACAGTTGAGGCAGGTAGAAGTGTATGGTAACATATGCTTCGGAAAGCCTTATGTCAAAACTGATTCAAATGACAAAACAACAAAAGTAGTAATCTAATCATTGACATGCAAATATTAGCATAATTTATGAAAATCATTATTTTCTTTCATAAAGTAACAGCAAGAAGAACCAACAAAAGGTTTCATATGGAGCTTTACACTAGAAAAAACTTCAAAGGGCTTTGTGGGTATCAAACTCAGTTGTCAGACAGGTTTGAGAGCATATTTAGGCTTAAAGTTCTTCTGAACACAATACAAAACAGCTCTAATTCAACAGTGGTATATTTAAAATAAAAACCTGCCGGTGTTACTAATTATACTTCAGTTACACGAGTAACTAGATTTTTAGGAGAGAAAGCTACTCCCATTTAGCATTTAACCTAGCCTTTGTACAAAATCGGTTAGTTCTTAAAAAGTGACTAATGCCTAAGGAAGATATCTCACAGCCATTCTTTCTAATCATGGTTTCAAAACTGTAACCCCTCTGTCCCTAGTTGCACAAATGATTTTAGAGAACTTTTTAATTTGACAACATCTGTTACCTCATAACTATCTCACAGCTGAATCCTGTCCTTCACCCATAAAGCTCGCAACATTACTTTGAAGGAAAAAAACCCTACCATAGATGCCACACTTCAAATGCATAGTGACATATAGATAGCATTCATCGAGTCTATTTAAGCACACAAGATACTAGAAAATTAGAAACCTTAATTTCCTAAACGTTCTTGTAAGAATTAGACAAGCTCTTGGAACAAATTACCACAAGAACAAGTTCTAGGATCCCTCAAGGACAGGTCATGCTAATGAACACACACTCTCAGTCTTTAGTCTTCACAATTTTAGTGTCATGGTAAGCTTCAACTTTAAGGCATTTCTCTCTTTTGTTTGTAGTGCCATGATTCTTTTCCTCATGGGCATAAGCGCTAGCTTTCACAAGGACAAATATGCTAATATCTGACCCTCTACCTTTTTTCTTAACAGCTTTAATCTCATGGTAAGCTAAGAGTATTTCCCTCTTTTAGTTATAACACCAACATCTCCTTCTTCATGGGGATAAATTCTAACTCTTCATTGTTCTTCATCTCAGGTCAAACATTTCAGTAAAGAAACAGTACTCTCATGATGGCGTGCAAGAGTTTACACAATTACTGCACACATCACTGTCATCAGAACCAAGTTTCTAAGGCCTCAATAATCAGCAATTGAGTTAAAACTTATCTCTTCCCAACTTTTAAAGCAGGTTACTACTCTATCATTCTAGTCTATAGATGAATGGTAAATGTGCAATCTTAGCTTAGCATGTTTGATATTAACCATAAAAAAAGAGAGACAAATATAAAAATCTTAACAGCGGAGCAAATATCCTACTTCTTTAACAAGTCAACAACGTACAAAAGGCTTTACCCAATTATTGAGGAAATGGAGATACATAATTTTTTTTTTTAAGATACAATCAGTTAAAGACCAAAGAGCTTTACTTGTACCCATTGTTCTTGAAATTTAAAGGAGCTTTGCAGTTCTCTTCGAGCTTAGTTTTCATGCCAAAAAACACATACCAATAACATATAAACTTATGAATCAACTCTTGGTTTAAGTTACCTGATCAAAATCTCTCCCAAATTTCCAATGAACTGTCCATCGATATACTCTTCAGTATTTCCCAGCTGCAAATCACATTCCATTAATAGTACAAAGCTCATTAACAAAATCTGAAATTGCAAAAGGGATTCCTACAACCCAAAATAACGTAACATAAAGAAATAAAATTTAATTTGAAAAAAAAACATGCATGTTCAGAAGTTAGATACGAAATTGAAAAGGAAAGGCAGTGCCAGGAGGTTCATGTATGAATCAACAGAAGCAAGAAAACCTGAAAGACAGACCAAGCAACCAATCAAAAGCATAAGGAGAAAAGGAGAGTAAGATATAAAAGGGAAACTAAGAAGAGGAACAAAGTTTATACCTTTGTATCCCATTTGCATCAAGCTTTGACAGTAACAGTCTTTCCAGTCAAATTGTTCAAAAAGGGCTTAGGGTTAACTGGTACAGTCTGCATGCAAACATCCAGAGACAGCAACCATCAACTATTACATTACATACGCTAAACTTTCAAAGCCATAATAATAATAATTAACGCAAGAACAAGAGCAAAGGGAACAGAGAGCAGAGAGAACTCACGGCCATGACGAAGGAAGAAGAAAGTCGAGTGTCAAGGGCTTGTTGATTTTGGGTCCAACTTTAATGACTAAAACCCAAGGGCTTTTTCCCTATCTCTATGGAGTCGGGATATGGACTAGGTGGGCTGCCATGGCCCAAATAACCAGGGAATTAATTAGTCGTCAAGGTACTTTTACTCCATTTGGGTCGCAAATCGGTCGCAAATCTTTTAAAATAAATAAATTATATTTTGGTTGCAAGAAATTATAATATCATAATTATTATTCTTAAATATGAGAATTATTAATAATTTAAAATAGTAATCACCGTCATAATTTCAAATAATTGCTAGAAGTATTAATTATCACCATTGATTTAACAACCCTATCATCTTTAATTTAAATAATGAAACAAGACTTTAAATCAAATTGTTAGTCAATTTAATGAGAAACTTAATTGATAATGGGGTAAAGATTAAGATTAGAGGTTATGTGTTAAATAAAAATGAAAGAGGTAAGAAATTAGATAGAAGGGTATAGAGGAAAGAAAATAGAAATTTGGTGTAAATTTGAAAAAGCTGAAATTTGCAATGATTTGGGAATGTGTTTCTGTTTATTTTTGTGTTTCAAAAGCGTTTTTGAAAAAAATTAAAATTTTTTTATTTTTTTATTTACTTCAAATTAATATTTTTTTTTATATTTTTAGATCATTTTGATGCGCTGATATCAAAAATAATTTTTAAAAAATAAAAAACATTATTTGATATATTTCTAAGTAAAAAGTTCTTTAAAAACAACCATAACCACACTTCTAAATAGGTAATTTTTTAAAAAAAAGAAGGGAAAATTAGTAATTTTAAATTCTAACAATTCACACATATCTTATTTGACTTCCAAGTTTTACTATATAAAAATAAAATGAAAATAAATAAATAAATGTTTGCCCGAAAGACAAGTAAGAACTAAGCTCAGCGTTTCACCTTTTAAAACTAATATAAGTGATAAGATGACTAAAAAATTCAAGAAATTTCCATCTAAAATTAAGATTGTTTGAAAGCAACCAATTGACCAATGATAAGAACTTAGGGTTAAAAAGTTTGTTTTCACTGTGATTTCAGATTCAAGTCCTATAGTTATTAATATAATTGTCATTAGAGGCTTATATGGTCGTTAACTTCAGGTTCCGTAACAAACTGGTCCGGACATCTATATTAATAATAATAAAAAAAGATTGTTGGAAAGCTTGAAGGAAAAAAGAAAAAGAAAAAGAAAAAGAAAAAGAAAAAGAAAAGGTAATTAAAAATAAAAATAAAAATAAAATCACATATAAATAAAAATATATCTTCACGTAGCAGGTTAATAATAGCTTACACTCCAGAATACAATAATTGAGCATAACACCAACATACACCCGAAAACATAAAAAAAATAATATATAAATTGTAAAATAATATATTAGAAAGGTAGAGATAGAAACTTTGTTTATTCTTTTTGTATTACTCTATGGAGCATCAAGAAAAAAAAAAGGGTAATAAATAATAGTTTTATTCTTGTATAAACTTCTTTGACCGAAAATTAAGAAATTGGAAATTTAAGATTTGAATTGAATTATATTTAATAAAATTCCAACAAATATTATATAGATTCTAGTTTCACATACATATATGGAAATTGTCGAAACTGGAAAACAATATAATAATAATAATAGAATGCTCGAAACCGTGGAAGTGATGTGAAAAGGACACGAGTAGTTCGGGGAAAATGTATATAGAAACAGAAAAATACTAGCAGTAGACTTAAAATCTAATTCCTAATTAATTAAATATTAAAAAATAAAAATTGAAATTTTTTTAATTATAAATAAATTAAAAAAAATCAATTAAAAGAATAATGAAGATCAAAATTGAAACACAAAATAAATCTTATCTTTAATTGAAGGGTGAAATTGAAAAAAAAATTAATTTAACAAAATAAACTAAAAAAATCAAAATAATGAAAATCAAAATTAAAATAAGAAATATAAATAAATTTTTTATTGAAAGGTGAATTAAAAATAAAAAACAAATTTAACAAAAGGTGAAAAAAAAACAATCAAAAGAATGAGGATCAAATTAAAAAAAACCACATTTCCAGATTAAGATTGAATGATAAAATTGTAAATAAATTAAAGTTTTACAAAAAGATCAAGAAAAAAAATTAAAAATCAAAAGAATAAGGATCGAAGTAAAAATCCTTATAAATCAAAAGACTAGCGTAAATTTCAAGGGAAGGAGAAAGAGAAGAGGAGAAAAAAAAACGAAAGTATTGTCGACAATAAATTATGCCACCACTGATTGCACGCGCTACCTCAAAAGGAATAGTATATAACGACATTTCCAATGATATGATAAAAGGAGAATTTTGGTTGTTGTGAGGCATAGCTTGAATCAACAACTTTTTTTTTATTTAGTCAAATACTAAATTACCCATAAGATAACCTAATAATAAACAAATTTTTTCTTCTGTCAAAAGATAAAAAAATCTCACTAACACCTATTTTAAAATTTTTGCTTTAATTTAAGAGTATATTGGTCACCTATTTTAAAATTTTTGCTTTAATTTAAAAGTATATTGGTCGTTTCACTATCCTCATATATATGATCAAATACTAATTTTTTCCTCATCTGACCTAATAATCACAAAAAACATTGTAAAATACAAAAATACCTTTAATGCCAGTTTTTATTTTTATGCTTTGAATAGTATTTTGGCAGTTTCATTTTGCTTTTGAAATGGAGAAAGACTTATCAGTTACCAATTTGATAATGACTAATAGCAAAATAACAAAAAATTATTTATCTTTGTTCAATTTAATAATAGCTAATAAACCTTATAAAAAGATTTCAAAGCTCTCGGTATCAAGTTTTAAAGTTTTTCAATGGGGATAGGAAAACCATGAAAACATTGTTCTATGAGCTCACTCTCTGTTGAACAATGTTTCCACTCACACTGTGGAGTGTTTTCCCATCCTCTGTTAGCTTTTATTAACATAAATGCATATAAGATCGTACATATAAAATTTAATCCAACTAAACCTTGAGCAGACTGCTGAAAGATAATAAATGTATCATTATTATTATTATTATTATTATTATTATTATTATTATTATTAACTCGTTTACACCTATCCCAACTAATCTAATAATTGCAAGCTAGGTTCTCGGTTTTTTCTTTTTTCATTTAAGACCGCATTTTTTATACGTTCAGATGTTATATTACAAAATTATAATTATATAAAAAACTAGGCCCAAGGGAGTTTTTACTATTCAATATCCACTCTAGACTCTCTCACAAATCACCATAAATTAGAATAATTAATTTTTAAAAAAATTTAATTTGGTCTTTATTTTTATTTTTTTTGCATAATCAACCTTTTTGGACACAAATTAATATCCAATTATATATATATTTTTAAAAAGATTGAATTAAAAAACAAAAGATCAAAATGAAAAACATAGAAAAAATGGTGGCAACTTCGAATTTCATACAAAAGATTTACTTTTCCCCCTATTTTTTTTTTCAATTAATAGATGACAAGTCCTGTTAGTTTTCAAAAATTTAATTTTGGAACAAAAATTTATTTCTCTTATTTTTCAATTCTTTTTTATGAGAAGAGAGAGACTTACTAGATTCTACAGTAGAGATAGAAAATCACTTTTTACACCTATTCGACCATCAAAATTGATGATTTTGGTATCAATGGGTTCCATTTGATAAAGAAAATTTCACCCAGGTGTTTTCCTTTCTTTATCCTTGCATGATGAGGTAGATTTGATCATGGGGACATTTGCGGGTACAGGTTGATTTCAAGTTTTAACTTGTTTTTTTTAGGTTGTTTGAAGCCATAAATAGGTTTATTAAGGTATTTATTATGTTTTCTTAGTGTTTTAGGTCAAAAATAAGTTTTTTAGCAAAAAAACCGAAGCCTCGTTTTTCTTGCAATCTATTGTTAGATTCTGCAAACAACAGGTGATGCATTATCTGCTTATTTAAAAAAAAACGGACAACAAGTTATCCATCCCTTAAAAAAATAAAAGAATAGAACCATGACCAAATGCGCGAGCTGGAGTGGAAGGTCCATGTGTTTGGGCTTTCTTTTAGAAGGTCAAGGCATGTTGAGCCACTAAGCATGCTAGACCATCAAGCCCACACGTCCGGGCTCCTTTTTGCTTTTTTTTTTTTACATTTTTAATTTTATATTAAGGTAAAAAAATCTAATAAAAAAATAAGTAAACTCACTTGAGTCCATAACCCAAGTTGTCGGTTTGATGAGTTAATCCATAACATTTGGATCAATCCTGTATTTTATTTTCTGATTTTTTTAAAAAATTATTTGATTGAAATTTTTTAAGCATTTATTTTATTTTGAATTTGTCTTCATGATGTATATTTTTTTTCTTTGGAATTGATTTTTTCAGATTTTATCAATATGGTTAAGCCATGAAATTCAGGTAGATCAAATATATTGTCTTCTCATATTTTTTAAAAAATATGATGCTGAAATTTCTTTAAGCTTTTATTTTATTTAAATTGGTCTTCATGATATATTTTGTTTTGGTTTTTTTTGTAGGATTAATTGGTTCAATTTACTTTTTATACAGTTTTTTATCATCTTGATTTTTGTTTAAAATTCAATCCACATTATTATCGGTCACCCAGTTTATCATGTTATATGATATTGAAAAAAGAAATCATGTAATCTTCATATTGTTTTATGTTTTATTTTTTAATGATCTAACTAGTGACAGAGCGGGTGAAAAAACTAGTCTTATCTATATTGAGATTAGAGATTCATAAGAGTTTTATTTCTTATGGTTTAGTATGAGACTAGTTTATTGACCATGTTCTCGTTACGGCTTAGGTAAAATTTTTTTTTAACATATCAAAATAATATCTAGATTGTCAGAAACTTTTAAGAATTATCATGAAACTCGGTAAAATGATTCAAACTTTAAAAATTATGACTCGTCTATTTGCTAAGCCTGAATTTTTTATCAAATCGTGTGGGAATTGCCTTACATGATCTTTCTCATTTGATAGGTTTAAAAAAAATAATCAAATCAATAATGAATGATTAAATTAAATAAAAATCCTATATTAAAGGATATAATTATAAAAAATCATTAGATAAAAAAAAAGGCTAAAAAAACTTTTATTATATGATAAAAAATACAAAAATTAATTTATGATTAAGTTAATACTGAAAGATAAAATTAAATAAAAAAACCCATATGAAAGGATAGAGTTAAAAAAAATAAAAAAAATAGAGTAAAAGACCTAAAAAAAAACCTCATATTAAAAGATAAAATTAAAAAAATATTAAAAATTAAAAAAAGAATAAAAAAACTCAAATGACCAATAAAATAAGTGATGTGCTTGTGTAAAATAGCCTAAGAGCTTGGGCTTGAAGGAGGAACACGTGACTGAACTATTTTTTATTTTTATTTTTTTCTTTCTTCTTTGAAATGAAAAATCATAGACGATAGGTCGTCTATGAAATGCAATAAACTTTGCTTTCATTGCGAATGGAACACGCGACCTCAACTTCTCCCATGCTTTAACTACTGATGAGCTACGACATGATATATATTGATAAAAAAAAAAGATTAAGAAAATATATTAACTTTTTTTTTATTGTTCATATCAACTTCAATAGCGAACTGAACACACGACCTCAACATCTCCCACACATGTTCTAACTATTGAGCAACGATATGTTGTTGGTAATAAAATGATTAAAAAATATATTAATCATGTTTACATATTATTTATATGAAAAGTGAAACTAACTCTAAATTCTAAACTTTTTTTTAGCTGTTTGTGTAATTTAAACGTTGGTGCTCAAGGATGAAGAATATTTTTTTAACCATTTGACTCCTTCCCTCGTATTACTCTAGTTATACATTAGTAACTTATGTGGCTATGCGGGCTAATTTTTTATTTTTATAAAATATATTAAAAAAACTTATGATTCAAGAGTATTTGGTCTGGCTGCAATGCTGGACCCAAAAATATTGAGTTTGATTGCAATATCATACCCAACAATAATATTTATATTTTTAATATTATTTTGTTTCGTTAAATTTTTTTGACCCAAACCGTAATGAAAGCATGGTCACTAAACTAGTCTCGTACTAAACCATAAGAAATAAAACTCTTATGAATATTTGATCTCAATATAAATAATACTAGTTTTTTGACCTGCTCTGTCACTAGTCAGACCATTTAAAAAAAAAACATAAAAAAATATGGTGATTGCAACAATTTGTTTTTCAATATCATATAATATGATAATATGGGTGACCAATAATAACGTGGATTGAATTTAAAATAAAATTAAGATGATAAAAAACTGTATAAACAACAAATTAAAACCAATTAATCATACAAAAAAAAAAACAAAAACAAAATATATCATGAAGACCAATTTAAATAAAATAAAAGCTTAACGAAATTTGAGCATCATATTTTAAAAAAAATAAGACGACAATATATTTGATCGACCTGAGTTTCACGACTTAACCATGCTGATAAAATTTGAAAATATCAATTCCAAAGAAAAAAAAATATACACCATGAAGACAAATTCAAAATAAAACAAATGATAAAAAAAATTTCAATCATATATATTTTTTTAAATCAGAAAATAAAATATTGGATCGATCTAGATGTTGTGGATTTAACTCGTCAACCTACAACCCAGGTTATGAACTCAAGTGGGTTTACTGGTTTTTTTTATTAGATTTTTTTACTTCAATATACAATTAAAAATTAAAAAAGCAAAAATGAGCCCAGACGTGTGGGCCTGATGGCCTGTTAATTTATAAGAAAAATAATAATATTTATAACACAAATAATTATATTAAAAAACCAAAGACCCGAGAACCTTGGGTCCTCACAAATAACCTAAGAGAATTGGGTCCTAACGTAGGACCCAAGCAAAATAGGTCTTGACGCAGTACCCATGAGCATTGGGTCCTGACGCCGGACCCAACAGAATTAAGTCCAGACATAGGACCCAAGGCAAATTGGTTATGCGTCTGGAGCACCTAAAAGAATTATAATAAAAATAATAATATTTATAGCACAAATAATAATATTTTTATATTAATACTTTGAATTATAATAAAAATAATAATATTTCGAACACAAATTATAATATTTTTGATATGAATACTTTGAGTTATAATAAAAATAATAATATTTATAACATAAATAATTTTATTTTTGAGATGAATACTTTGAATTATAAGAAAAATAATAATATTTATAACACAAATAATTATATTTTTTTATATGAATACTTTGAATTATAATAAAAATAATAATATTTATAACACAAATAATTATATTAATAAACCAAAGACCCAAGAACCTTGGGTCCTGGCAAAGGATCCAAGAGGATTAGGTCCCGATGCAGGACCCAAGACAATTGGCTCCTGACCCAGGACCCAAACGAAATGGGTCCTGACGCAGGACCTAAGAGCATTGGGTCCAGACGCAGGACCCAAGGCCAATTGGTTTTGCATCTGGAGCACCCAAGAGAATTATAATAAAAATAATAATATTTATAACACAAATAATTATATTTTTTTATATGAATACTTTGAATTATAATAAAAATAATAATATTTCAAACGCAAATTATAATTTTTTTGATATGAATACTTTGAGTTATAATAAAAATTATAATATTGATAACATAGATAATTTTATTTTTGAGATGAATACTTTGAATTATAAAAAAAAAATAATATTTATAAGACAAATAATTATATTAATAAACCCAAGACCTAAAAACCTTGGGTCCTAACAAAGGACCCAAGATGATTGGGTCCCGACGCAGGACCTAAGAGACCTAGGTCCTGATGCAAGACTCATGAGCAGTGGGTCCTGACAAAGGACCCAAGGCCAAGGCATCCTAAGCGGGTCTGGCCCCAGCGCCCAGGACAGCCCCAGCATCGTGTGTCTACAGCCTGGGGCTTGCAGCCCCACTTGGCTCGCGAGCGTCCAGGGCTTGCCAACCCCTATGCCAGGTGTATGCAATTCGGGGCCTACAGCCCTACCAAAACTGGAGCTAACCATTTTCTCCTCAACTATCCCTTAAATGCCATATGCATCCCAGTGAAAAGACAATCCTACCCTCTCCCTGCAGTCTTTCCAATTTTTTGTGGTAAGGACAACTCTGCTATTATATTGCTCCAATCCACGATACTTTGTATTTATGTAAACAATAACAAGAGCATATAAACTGTAGATGTCCTTGCTTGTATCTCTGCACCTGACTTAACTTAGTTAACATGTATGTTTTATTGAGAGAATATAGTGTAATGTATGAAATAGATTAGTCTTTTTTTTTTATATATATATATAGAATAAATAGGTTGATTAAATTTGAAACCCTTAATAATAGTTATATTTGACACTAACGATCCGTACGAAATCTATGTTCATGAACTTATTAGCACATAGAATTCATATGTTATGATGAGCATATGTTCCAAATTAATGTATTATACATTATCGTTACAACCAATTCTTTTTAGATCTTGGTCAATAAATTGGAAAGAAAAAAATGTTGGATTTTTAAGATAGATCACCTTCATATATATATATATATATATATATATATATATATATATATATATATTGCTTTCAGAGATAATATTAACTAATTTATATGCTGATCAAGATTAAGTTTTTATTCAAATGATTAAAAAACAAATGCACCGTTGTGCATTCAAGAAATAAAATAATAATAATAAATAAATGTCCTTAATTACCCAACCTAACCCTTGTGGTTTCCTTTTAGCACTATTTATTTATGTATATGTGTTTTATATAATAAAAATAAATCATGTTTCACGGCAAAGCCAACGGGGAGTAAATGTGCTGAGCCTTGGACATTTCCGAAAGAGTTGTGATCTTTACAAGGCCCCTTGGCCCCACCTTCTTCAGGCAACCACTTGAATGACCAAAACAACCCTAGCCAACAAAATTCTATATTTCCTCTGCTTGAGTAAGGTTAGGATTTCCTCTGCCTTCACGGGGACACATTAATTAATCTTAATAGAAAAAGGGTGAGATCTAGTGGCCAAAGAGAACTATAATTTGGAGTTCCCGACCGCCTGAGAGTCAAAAAGAAGCGATGCGTTCGCCGACCGCAACGCGGTCGTTTATGTAGCCCATGCATTTCAATTTACTAGACACCTTTCTTATTATTTATTTACTAAAATATTGCTTCTTAATCTATATATGTATTTATATATTCCTCATGAATTGCACTACGCCTTTTGAGCTCGCTTTTTCTTCACGCTTTTAATCACCATCCCAATAAATATGATTTTATATTATATTTATAAGAGTAGATTTTCAATATGCCAGTTGGCACTATATATTATATACAACGCAACGTCCTAATATAAAAGACAGGGCTGAGAGCTCAGGCGTCACCGGGTAGTTAAGTGAAGAACTAGGAGATGCAAGGGGAGAAGGAATAAAAGAGTTATAGATTCATACTTCACATGAAGATGACATTGATTCGTTTGAAAATGGAAAAGAAAGAAAAAGAAAAAGAAAAAGAAGGTAAATTAAACCTCTTTCAGACACCTACCTGACCTCCCCGATACTTGAAACTCTCTCATTTATCTCTCTCCCCCTCTCCCTCTCTCTATCTCATTTATATATATTCTTACCAAAAACCTAACAAACAATACAATTCAAACTCACAGAGTCACCCCATTGCCCTACCAGGAGGTTCACACCTCTCTCTCTCAACCTCTCCTGCATAGACACCAAACTCTTTTCAGTCTGCTTATTACTACTAATTAACACACGCCCGCACTCACTCTCCCTCCTACACAAATCCCACCAAGGACCACACCCTTTTCAGTTTGTTAGCTACTTCTCTTTCAAAAGATCACAGACACTTTTCCATAACCCCCCCACCCAAAAGGGATATCAAGCAAGTGAGAAAAAAATGAACATGAACGGTTTTGAATCTCAACAAAGACAAGAACCCTTGAAAAGAAGATGGCAAGAGATTACAAGTGTCCCAAACATGAGCCAGTTCCCTAGGCCAACTTCTTCTTTACCCAATTTCATGACTAAGCCTATAACCTTTCCTGGCTTTGAAGATGATGATCTTGTTTCTACCATGATCCCTCCGGTGACAGTTGTTCTCGAGGGCCGTTCGATCTGCCAGAGAATTAGCCTTCATAAGCATGCAAGCTATCATAGCCTTGCGAAGGCTCTAAGGCAGATGTTTGTTGACGGAGGCAGCGATTCCGGAGGGTCGACCGCATCATCAGCATCAGAGAGTGTCAGTGACCATGATCTTGATCTCACAAATGCTGTTCCTGGTCATCTCATCGCCTATGAAGACATTGAAAGTGATCTCCTTCTTGCTGGTGACCTTAACTGGAAGTACGTATACGTTATCATTTTGACTTCTTATATTGCCATGTTTTAATGTCATTGACTAAATGTACATGTCCTTTAACCAGGACTCCATATATAAATGGTTTTTTTTTATTATGAAACTCTATTTCTTTCAGCAGTAAGCAATCCTAATAAAAACTTATAGTGGTATAGTTTCTTATCGCCTCATCAGTTATATGGGTCTTGTATATTTACGTACAGAGATAGATCTGATTAATATGATTATTTTAACTACACAAATTTATTGATATAACAATCAACATAGAGATCGTTATTGACACATATATGTTTATATGATGATTGATATACTGATATTGGTAGATTTGTTGATATATTTATCTTGATCATGCTGATGTTGATGGATCTAGCTATTAATTTATTTATATTGACTATCACATCAACATATATATATATATATATATATATATATATATTATAAATCGATAAATATATATTTATGTTAATGACCACATTAGTATATCTATGAACACGTACGGACCCACTTCATGTTCCGTAATGAAATTGTAGCATCGCAAACCCATAACCTATAGAGGTTTTTTTTTTTCTTTTTCGCTCGATAAATTATTGGTTATGCCTGTATTGTAAATGGTTATGCTACACTATTGCTTGCTCTTAATTTGTCACTCTGGGTGTGAATATATAGAGACTTTGTGCGTGTGGCGAAGAGGATTAGGATACTGCCAGCGAAGGGCAATTCAAGGAAGAGAACAGGAGGGGCGGCCTAGGGGCTGGGTTGCTATACATTGTCTGGCTGTGTGATGATTGTATTGATCAAGATGTAAGAAGTCAAGGATGTTATACAGTTTAATATTTTAAAAAAGCAGGGTTTATGATTTTGCTATGGAAAATATGTCACCTAGCTAGCTAGATCTCCTGGGAAGGACGACCTCGTTTCCTTCTTTGAATAAAAGAACTCTGATCTCCCAAATTCGGTTGTTCACGGATGTTGTTTTATTTCTAGCAGCTCTAATGTATGTGGCCCATGCATTTGCCCTTATTTCTTGCCTCGCTCTGTTCATTAGAAAAGGTCAAACTTACCTTCCTAATCTCTTTGTTTTTTTATAGTATCTTACCTTCCTAGACTGTCTAGTGAGGAACTAGCACATGTACGCACCATACCCAGGTGAATCATAACAGTATCAAATCGTTTCATTTATAGATTAGTTTTCATGTCAGTATATCTTTAGCTAAATTTAGTTAATTAATAGAAGAAGACACTGTTTTCTTTTTATTGCTTTCAATTGGATATGTAAGTGGTGATGGCGTGGTATCCATGGAAATTTAACATCTTTCTTGCCGAACAGGAGTGGATGAAACTCAGCACCTGCTGTCATATATAGCTGTCTTGTTCTGTTCCACTGGAACGAATGAGAGCTAATTTATAGCAGATCAACACTTCCAATTCCATCTCTCTCTCTCTCTCTCTCAATTAATGTCGACACCTTTTGGCCAAATACTAACCGAAATGTCCGTTGGATATTTAAGTGGTTAGATAGACCAAATTAACTACTTCAAATGTACATTTGAGATTGCCATAACCTTTACTTTTTAAAATGTTTTTTATTTAAAATTATATTAAAATAATATTTTTTAAAATTATTTTTAATATCAATATATCAAAATGATCTTAAAACACTGAAAAATATTAATTTTAAAAAATAAAAAAATAAAAAAATTTTAAATTTTTTTAAAAATGCTTTTAAAACGTAAAAACAAACAAGACTGAAATTTGATTGTTTTACAAGTTGAAGTTTTTATAATAGCTATTTTTTTTTCTTTTAACATTTTTTAAATTCACAATTTTAAAATAAAAAATTAATAGTTAGATAAATACAAAGGTAGAAAAAGAATAAGATACTAAAATCAACATTAATTAATATATTGTTGGTGTTTTTTATTTATTTAACAAAGCCAATAATAATGAGACGGAGAGAGTATAGTATATGAAGAATATTTTACATATTTACAGAATAAATAAACAATACTGAAATTGGCACAACAAATAAGGGCAGCACAGCCAAATACTCCTTTGGAAGCATCAAATTAATCCACAAAATCACCAGGAGAGCACTATTGTTTAGCCAAATAATGAATTGTTTGGTGCATAAGGTACACTATGCTACTCAAGTTCTCCAGGATTAATTAGTTTGTAGCCGTTCTCCACAATGTGCAGTCAAATGTAGAATAAACGAGTAGCTTAAGACCTTCTCCCTAGCAAGAGCAGTGAAGATCAATTTTTACAAAATCAAAGGGCAAATCTATTCTCAAACAAAGAAGGTCAAGGATGTATTTTGAGAATTTCAAAATCACCATTTATGCTTAGTAAAAACTCAAGGAGAAGAGAAAGAGAGGACACTTGAGATTGGAATTGGATGAAAATGGTTTCTATACGTGTTTGTATAAGTTTCCTCCGAGGATCATAAACCGCTAGTTTTCCAATGGCTAGTTTATAAAGCCCAGAAATAATTAATCATTTAAAAAACTTGTAAATAATGAAGAATAAGGACTCCATAAGAAATTCCAAATTTTAAACGCCCATATCACATACAAATACAACAATGCCTAGGCCATCTTGATCAATGTTTGCGTATATTCTGTTTTGAAGAAAAAGAAAAGTAAAAAAAAAGGCAGACATAATCGACATTATTATATGTGTGAGACATGAGTCATTTGGGCATATATTTGTAACAACTTGTATATAATAATAACCTAAAAAACATAAACTAATAAATTATGGATTCATCTTATATATAAGCACCATACTTTTTAACATGAAGCAAAATTTGATTCTATACAAATTTTAAAGTAAATACTTGAAATCGTTTTGAGAACTGAAACAGAAGGTCACCTCTAGTAAAAACTTGACCTAAAGATAACTCACACTCTAAAACCGATAAAACCATAATATGGAATTGCTTAAAAAACTGTTTTGATGCATACATTGAAAGTTTCAGTTTTCATGGATAAACCAAATCTTTTAAAGATTTCTTTTTGAAAAAGATTTATGTGCTGAAACAAAACCAAAAAAAGTCCTTAAAATAAAAAAGACAAATAAAGCATTGTCAAGAGCATGATGAAAAGCAATGTGAGCTCTACAAGAAACAAAAGGTAAAGACTTCTTCCCAAGAATGAATTAGGTATGAGATGTTGCACATGAAATATATCCTAGTTCAAGTACACAAATTCAAACAAATAAATGAGCTCACACCATAAGAAGGAGTTCATAAGATACTAAAGAAGGGGGGGATCTAAGTTTCCAAACCAGGTAAGGATGCATGCATTTAACCCCAAAACATTGCGAAAGGTTTTATTTTACAGAAAAGTTCTCAAAATCAGACTCATATGAGTCAAAGAATGACAAAAAAGGAGTTCCTGAGCTGAGAAATCAAGAAGAAGAAAGTTAACCTTGCAATCGGTGAGGGAACTACCCTCGCAATCAAAACATTTTGGATTCAGTTAAAACAATTAAGAATCTTTGTATAGTTCTAGTTGAAGGGAATCACTGAATTCAGGATTTCAGGTCAACTCAACCAAAAATATGAGTCGCTGAGATGATAAGACTCTGCCAGAAAAATGTTGCACAAGAGAATAGCTATGAGAATACGGTTCTCCTAGTAGCTATGAGATTTTGATATCAAGTTAACCGACCTGAAGACAAAGATTTTGGTTCTAGTTAAAAGGGATCGCTAGATTAGGATTTCAAGTTAAATAAGCTCTATACAAAGATTTTGGTTCTGGTTAAAAGGAATCTTCAGATTGAGATTTTAGGTTAACCAAGCTACATGTAAAGATTTTGTTTTGGTTAAAAAGGATCGCCAAATTAGGGTTTCAAGTTAATCGAGTGATAGACAAGATTTTGGTTTTGGTTAAAGGGGATTGCTATATTAGGATTTCAGGTTAATCGAGCTATAAACAAGATTTTGGTTCTGGTTAAAGGGGATCACCAGATTGAGTTTTCAGGTTAACCGAGCATAAAACAAAAATTTTGGTTGTGGTTAAAGGGAATTACCAGATTGGGATTTCAAGTTAACCGAGCACAAGAGACAAATTTTAGTTCTAGTTGAAGGGAATCACTAAGATTCAGGATTTCAGGTCAACTGATCTAATAGATATTTTTTGTTCTAGTTAAAGGGAATCACTAGATTGGAATTTCATGTTAACCAAGTTGTAGACAAAGATTTTGGTTTTGGTTAAAGGGGATCGTCAAATTAAGATTTCATGTTAACCGAGTTGTGACAAATATTTTTGGTTCTAGTTGAAGGGGATCACTAAGATTTAGGATTTCAGGTCAACTGAGTTGAAGACAGAGATTTTGGTTCTAATTAAAAAAGAATAACCAGATTGAGATTTCAGATTAACTAAGATGTAAAACCAAAGTTGTAGTTGAAGGGAATCACTGAGATGTAGGATTTCAGGTTAGCTGAGCTGAGAACAAAAGTTGTCAAGATGACATGATTCATTTCTCGATGGAAATAATTGGAAAATTATTCTGTTTGAAGGGGATTGCTATGAAAACAGAGTTTCAAGTCAACCAAACTAAAGCTCTGAGAAGATTAGGTTTGAAGAACAATTCATTTGTCTTTACAAACTTACTACTCAAAGCATTTGACAAGTCTTTGCTTCGTAACTATTGTAAAGAGAAGGCATTTGTCGTTACCCATTTTTAGACCCTATAAAAATATAAAAAATTGTAAAATAAAAAATACAAAAAAATGAAGAAAAAGTTGGCAAAAACAATATACATTAGTACGGAGAACATGAAGAACGACCAGAAAATTTCCAAAGACTGGTTGAAAAAGATCAAAATATACAATATCAAAAAATTTAACAACATAATTTTGATTGATGAAGGCCCTATTGGCAATAAAATTTTAATTTAAGGAGGAAAATTCAAAATTGGATGTTTAAGGAATCATTTAGAATTTTTCAAGGATTAATTGAATTTATTGAGGGCTTAATTACAAGAAATATTGATTTTCGAAGTCAATTTAGGCTTTAATTAGAGGAAATTAAAGTATGGGAGTCGAATTGCAATTTTAAAAAGAATTAATTTGGTCAAATTAGGAGCTTAAGTGTATAAATATTGAAGTTTGATAGGCAATTAGGGACTTGATTTAAGAAATCCAAAACCAAGGACCAAATCGAAAAGGCATGTGAATGCAAAGGTTGAAATTGATCAAATTAGGGGTCCAATTGAAGAAATTCAAAGTTTGTTTACCAATTGAAGGTCAAAATTCACAATTTCATAACCAAGGACTAAAATGAAACAAGTGGTCAACTTTGGGGCTGACAATTGAGTTTGGTAGGGATTAAATTGCATGAAATTAAAAACTTGAGAGGCAATTATGGGTGCAATTAAAAGAAATTGGAATAATAGGGATTGAATTGAATTTTTTCGAATCCCAATTAAAAAACCTAAATTTTTATGGTTTAACTTAGACGACAAGTCATTTGGCCACTATGTATTTTCTTCTTTGGTAGTTTTGAATAATCGAGTAGGCATTTTTAGGCAAATGAATGTGGCGTTTCTGAACACTTCAGGGCTATAACTATCACCATTCGACGAAGAAACATCCCATCTACCAAGATCAGATACTCTCATCAAACATTTACTTCTCATTTTCTTCAATGATCTCAACAACATCTTGTCCTCAACCAGCCCTCATTACATTTTTATATTCTGGGCTGATCGAGTTGGTACCTTCAAGCGAATGATCTGAAGCTATAGACTTTCAAAGCAAGCAAGGTTGGATCCAAACAGAAGGTGTGCACCCCCTCTACTAACTTTAGGTGGTTTGTAATAACGATGACGTCGGAGTTGCTCTAACGAAGCTTTGAAAGTGTTTAACTCAGTCATCAGTGACTATGATACCTATTTTGTAAAACCACTAATCTTTTTCAAGTGTTCACACTTCAAAACTGCTTAGAGGGTTCTTATTAAGAATTTAAAACCCTTCTCTTAAGATTAGAAGGCCAAAAAAACTCACATTGGCCTCCAAGTTTTGCAAAAAACCATCTTTGAGTTTGTTACAAAACCACCATTGCAAAACCAACAAAGAAAAGAGTTTCTAGCTGTTAACATTTGTCCAAAACCATCCCATTTTGATTAGAAGGCCAAACATTAATGAATGATGATCAATCTTTGATTGAATCCATCAAAATCCTAGCTTGAAACCACATAAATACCTTTGGAAAATCAAAGCAGAGGGGGTAGAGAAAAGAAAGGAAGAAAATTGAGGAAGATAGGATAAAGAAACTCTAAGTGTAAAGGTTTAAGAGCCCAACGCAAAGATTTCGCAACTTTGAGAAAAAATAGCAAGTTTGGGAAAGAAAGGGTAGCAACATTTGTTAGAGCTTGAAAGGTATAAAACCTTCGCTTAGTTTAGTAGAAGATGTCCATGAGACATATCTCTAGCTTGTTCATGCATGTTTGATGATGTTTTCAAATATTGTTTTTATATAACATTGATTGTTGTTTTGGTTTCAGTTAGTACATAAAAATATTGTTGTTACTATTTACATCGTGCTTAAAGTTGTTGTTGATGTTACTGGATGTCAAGACAATATGTTAGTGACTGATTTTAATAAAATAAAATAGTATTGGTTTCTTCCAAAAAGTGGCAATGAGTGTTTAATGCTTTTTTCTAATTTGTTAGTGCATGTATTTGGTTCCTGAGTTTGGTTTGGGTCTCAAATGTTTAAAGAGTCAGTTTTGAAGTGAAATTTGATGTTTTTGTTGGCTGTCATTAGGGCTGCAGTTATGGAAGGTGGAACCTAATGCATGATTTTGATGATTTAATGTTTTTTGTTAGTTCTTTTGATCAACTATACTTAGTATTGATAATGTGGATTGTGAGGACAAAAAACAACATGTTTTAGAAGCCTAAAAGGCTAGTTCTGAGTTTAATAGTGTGCTGAGTTTTTCTGGGTTGCTGGGTAGAGTTCTTCATATTCTTGGGAAGAAGATTACCTTAGCTCTATAATTTGGACCAGTTTTGGTCCATTTCTTTGCACAGAACACTTTGTGTGACTTGATTAATCAATAATCTAGGGTTAGTTTGCATTAATAACAAGTTTTCTAAGGGTTTTTAATCTCAGAATTTTGGTTTTGAACCAAAACTTATTTTGACTAAATCATGATTATTGGTTAATAATGATCGATGTTTGATGCTTGATTATTATTTAATGATTGATTTCTCTTTTTGTGCTTCAGATTTCATGAAATCTAGCCTGGATTAGTGTTCATGTTGTTAGGTTCGCCTTGAATATTCTTCGTGTTCTTGAGTTTTTTTTTTTCTGCTTTTGATAAGTTTTTGGTAAAAAAAATTTGTGTTTTTATATTTTTTTAAGTTTGATTCGTTTTAAGTTTTATTTCAATTTTGGTTTAGTTTTTGGGTCATACCAATGTTTTTGGTTCGACTTATGGTCGAGCCAAAGATTTCAGGTCAACCGGATTGGGTCAAAATCAGGTCAAAGGGTTAAGGACCTGTTTGGTTTGCCATTGTTTTGATAAAGGGAATTTTGGTTTAAGGGTGTGTTTGACAAACAACCCTTAGGCCTGTTTTGGTAATTTTATTACAAAGAAAAATGGGTTTTGCCAAACAAAGTCTAAAAAAATATTAAGAAAATATTTTATTTTTTTTCCTTGCATATAGCCAAAAATCCTAAAAATTATTTGAGCATATAAAAAGAAAACTAAAATATTTAGGCATGTTTCAAAAAAAATATTGCATGGATTTTATAATAAGTTTGTAAAATTCCAAAGGATTTTGACCTATATTTCAAAAATATTAAAAATTTATTTTTGGCAAGAGAATATATTATTCACTCTTAAGATAAGGACAAAAAACCTACAAAAGAGTTAATATCTAAAATATTATTAGGGATAATAATTTATTATTATTCACCCTTAATATAAGGATAAAAAATTATTTAAGGGTAATATTCGAAATATTATTGGGAGTAATACAACTCATTCATTTATAATATAAAGATAAAAACCATAAATAATTTTATTTGAAAGATTATTTAGAATGAAGCGATGTAAAAAATTCCAAGTTTATCTTGAAAGAAACCTGATTAATACTTAAAAGTGCATTCTCATTAAGACTTTATATCATCATATTGTATTTAAAGTATCATTAAATTCCCTAACTAAGGCATGTTTTATAATAACAAGTCTGATAATATAAGATATCTTTAATTTATGGTAAATGCTTATTTTAAATACAGGTTTATCCCACAACTCAAAGGATTGATTGATATGATTAACTATTGAAACTGAGAAGACAATGAAAGGGTTAGGAGAAGAGATGCTGGTTCAATTCCAACTGGAACACCATTCGGTTATTGGATCATAACTGGAGTTGTAAATCTTGGATTTAGGTGTGGTTTATATGTATGGAAAGCTGAGAAAATTGCCCATAACTTTCATGAATACAATGGGTTCGAATTCTGATGTTAGCAATGACGTTTTGGCCAGCCAACAATATAATAACCAGCCACCAAGTCAATGGTTGGCCACCAACTAAATAGTTTGTCAACCAATCAATAGTTCTGAATTTTAGCCTATAAAAGGAGGCATTTGCCATGTATTTAGTCATCTTGGTTTTTAGATCAAGATCATGTTCTTGCTTTCTTTCTTTATATTTTTGTAATGCTTAAGTTTTGCTTTCATTAATCTCTTGTTTATGCTTTTCATCATAACTATGTTCTTATCTAGTTTATTTATGTTCTTCTTCTTTATTATGTTTAGTTAAGTTAATTATGTCAAGGTGAAAAAGTTTCTCTAATGGTGTTAGAATATGTATAATATAAACTCAACATGGACTTTAATGTTTATATTCAAGAAAGATTGTTATTAACATGTTTTATCTTTTTATCTTACCAATTCTTAATATCTTGCTTGTTAAATGGTTAATCTAGATTTGTGTTGTATAACACTTGGTACATCAAATGCTTGATCCTTCATAGTTTTCGGCCGACATCGTTGTTATACGAGGAACTTGATTTGTTGTTAACATAAGTTAGCATCATGAATACCTGACAATATTTACAAGTATATTGTAAATAAGATGATTAATATGATCATGTTAATAATTTATAATGAGCTAATAACGATAAATCATCCGATTGGAACCTCCTTTATGTGTGGTTTCTAGTTGAGTAATAAAAAGAGTTTATATTATATTTATTTGAAATACCATTAGTGGATCCTCTAACCTTGACAACTGTTTTTAACATTGTTTAGTCTTCACATCTCAAAGTCCTCTTTAAATCATCATCATCATCATCATCATCATCATCATTATCATTTATAATTTATATAGTTCATCTCCCTATGGTTCGACCCCGGTCTTGTCGGGTTATTTATTACTTCGACACTCCTGCACTTGGGAGAAGACATTAACTCTTTGATCGTGTCAATTTTTTGGCGCCGTTACCGAGGAGGTAAGTTATTGTATAAATTATATTTTTTCTTTTCTTTTCACTTTTATTTGTTTCTCTAATTTTTGTTTCTTCTTCTTCTTCTTTTTTCTTTCTTTCTGCACTTGCATGAGAGTTTGGACACGTACATTAAGTGGTAGACTTTCTAGGAAATCCTCATCTTTTTCAGAAAACGTGGCCGACGAAAATAACCAGTCAATTCATAAGGAGAATAATCGTGTTAGAACAATTAGAGACTACATGAATCTAACAAGAACAAGTGCACGATCATGTATAATTTTTCCTCCTGATGCATCTCATTTTAATTTTACGCCAGACATTATTCAACTTTTACATATTTTTCATGGCTTAGAATTAGAAAAATCCATACTTGCATTTAAGAGAATTTGAAGAAGTTTATAATACCTATAATGACTTCAATTGTAGCATAAACACCATCAGATTAAAACTTTTTTCTTTTTCATTAAAAGATAAAGCTAAAACATGACTATAAAATCTTAGGTCAGGATTCATTCGTGCTTGAGATGAAATGCAACAACAATTTTTAAAGAAGTTTTTTTCGTCCCATAGAACAAACTCTTTCAAAAGACAAATCACCACATTCACTCAAAAACCAGAAGAAACATTTTACAAGTGTTGGGATAGATATAAAGATTTGTTTAATACATGTCTTCATCATGGTTTTGAAACATGGAGATTGGTTTCATAATTTTCTGAAGGGTTAACATCTGAAGATAGGCAAATGGTGAAATTGATGTGTAATGGAACTTTTGAAAATAAAGACCCTGATGAAGCAATGGAGTACTTAGACTTGTTAGCTGAAAATGCTCAAAATTGGGACACTACAGGCACTTATGAGGCACCAGGTAAAACTCAACCTCATACATCTAGTGGAGTCATGTACAACCTTAAGAAAGATCATGACCTCCACCTCAAATTTGCATCTTTAGCTAGAAAAGTCGAGGCATTAGAATTAAAAAAGAATGGTCAATTAAAATCCATTCAAGAAATTATGTGTGAAATTTGTAAAACTAATGAACACTCAACCAATGATTGTCCAACTTTGCCTTCTTTTAAGGAATCTCTTTATGAACAAGCCAATGCTTTAAACAGTTTTCAATGGCCAAATCATGATCCATACTCGCAAACGTATAACCCTGGTTGGAGAGATCATCCAAATTTCAATTGGAAAAGTGGTAACAATAATGCACAAACTTCACAGCCACCATTTCAAGCACACCATAATTTTCAAAATTCTCATGGATATGCACCTTCTTATGTTCCCCCTCATAGAAGAAATCTTGAGGAGATATTACATGCATTTATTGAAAAGCAAGAGACAATCAAAACTCAACTTGCTTAAAGCATGATAAATTTTAAAGATACTCTTGCAAAATTCACATCTGCTCTTAGTTTTCAGGAGAAAGGTAAGTTCTCATCTCAACCACAACAAAATCCCAAAGGGCAATACAATTCAAGTGCTAGCAGCTCCGGAAGCCAACACATGGATCACGTCCAATCAGTCATTACTCTCCACAGTGGTAAGGTTATTGAAAAACTCATTCTTGAACCTTATGAGAAAGATGATGAGTCACTCTCTAAGGGTAAGGAAGGGGTTAAACCTGAACATTGCAAAGAAAAGACTGATTCCCCACCAGTACTTCCATTTCCTCATGCTATGACCAAACAAAGGGAAGTCAATCATGATTCTGAACTCTTTGAAACTTTCAAACAGGAAGGAATCGATGATGAAAATGGCACCGAAAATGTTGTCGCGGATCATTTATCAAAATTGACAATAGATTCGACATCTGATATCACACCAATTGAGGAATACTTTCCTGGTCAATCTTCACTTTCTATTGCTTCGATACCTTTGTCTGCTAATTTTGACAATTTTCTTAATTCAAGATTTTTGCCAGCTCATTGGAATACCCAAGACAAAAGAAATTTTTTGAGCGACGTGCTGAACTTTTATTGGGATGACCCTTACTTATTCAAATATTGTCCTAATCAAATATATCAAAGATGCATTTTTGATAATGAGGTAAGTAGTGTCATTACATTTTATCATTCTGAGGCATGTGGGGATCATTTCTTGTAAAAAAACGACTGCAAAAATCTTACAATATGGATTCTATTGGCCCATCATGTTCAAATACAAATATGCATTCTGTAAAACCTGTGAAAATTGTCAAAAGGTGGGATTTATTTAAAAACATAGAGAGTCTTTAGATAATCTTCTATTGACTCTTAAGTCTCATCATAGTGGAGATGAGCATCGTGCAATTCATGATTTATGGCCTTATTTTCATAAAGAACATGATCGACTTAGTCTTGGGAATCTGACTAAAAAGACCATGTTTGTTAGTTTTTAAGAAAACTGGATGAGAAGCCTATCCCTGACCCATAGAGGGCGTTTAAGCCGTTCTTGGACGTAAAACCAAGGGAAGATGTGAGCCATAATCACAACTACCTGTACATACACTTGTTTTTTAAAAAAAAGGAAAAAAAAAGAGCGAGCCCAACTGGCCTACCTATAGGTAGTATGATTGCACTTTCAATTTCTTATCTATAAATCTTCTTTTCCTTCACCTCATTTCTACTCAACCCGTACAGCCACCAATAATAGAAAAGTGTCACAAATGGAGGTTACCTCGGCTCTTAAAATAAAAAATATTTGTGTTTTTGGTGGATCAAGTCCTGGGAAAGAA
>Ga0307517_10001046_pt1 | contig 46820 bp, 60 predicted proteins | sample 23_EM_MG_FD_194515 | JGI IMG/M metagenome (GOLD analysis project Ga0307517, IMG submission 194515) | Populus trichocarpa ectomycorrhiza microbial communities from riparian zone in the Pacific Northwest, United States - 23_EM | ecosystem: Host-associated > Plants > Roots > Unclassified | place...
GATACGAGACGGGACGACGGTGCGCTTGACATGTGGGTTATCGCTGCGCTGACTTCTAGCGCGAGCTTCGATTAAGTTGGTATGAAGCCAGTGAAGGTGTGTAATATGTAGTGTACAAAGGGGCGGGATGTATGGATCGTGCACGAGGGTCTAAGGTTGGGGATCATCGACGGCACGGGCTTGTCTGCCTCTGTCACCCGAGTTACCGCTAGCGTCGTCGGTGGAGTCGGAAGGGAGGGTACCAGTGGCGCGCAGGGCCTCTATGTTGAATTGGGCGTTTTTCCTGTACTTGGAGGCGAGATCTGCGCCCAATCTAATCTCTTCGTTCGCTTGGACGATTTCCTGGGAATCAAGACAGGGAAAACACGTGTGCAAGGCAAGGGACCGGTGGGTTGGGCGGTGATCGTTCACGTTACGTTTGGGGCAGAAGATGGGGAATTTAAGTTCAGAATGGAGGTGAAGAGGAGATATGCTGACAGACCTCGAGGCACTGGTTCAGCTCTTGAAAGATGTCGTTGCATTTAGTCTAGGTTCATATGGGACATTTATTCGGGTTTTTTCTCGGACGCAACGCGGGGGTGTGCACTTACGACGCTCTTGACGATGCGCTGGAGGAGGATGGCCTGTCTCTCGTTGTGTGGGTTCTCCATCGGATCGCGTTGTGTGGGGAACAGAGTCGAGATCAAGCCGCGATCAGGAGAGAGATCGAGCGACGGCCAGCGGTTGTGGGGGCAGACCCGTGACCGGGGATTATGTACCAGACGTTCTCGAGGTCGGACCGAGGAGAGGAGATGTCCGGAGGGAGACAGGGCGATAATCTGCTCGTCCGAGTAGGTGGTATATAGATCAGCTGGCCACTCGCCCTTTTGGCCAAATCGCCTCTTTCGCTTTCGTCGCCCGCAGCCCAAAGAGGGGACCCATATAAGGAAGGTGCACGTGGTGAGGACACTTCCCCTCGCTTCTCGAATTTGGTCCCGCTGCATGTTCCTCATACCCTCTCGTGTCCTCTAGACCCTTCCCGTGCCCTCCACCCGTCCTTCCCCCGACCGCCCCCCCCCCCGGGTCACGCCCACCCCTGACTCCTGCTGACTCAGCACCGGGCCATACCCGCTGATTCTTGGCTTCCCCAAATCCCCCCTCTCTCTTTCTGACCGTCACCTCCCTGATTCGCAGCCGCGATGGCCCCCGCCCCCCCTCCACCGCCTCCCCCTCCCCCTCCCCTCTGCCTGCCGTTCCGTAGCAAGAAACCGAAGCGGGTTACCACCCTCGCTCAGTCCGAAAAAGGCTCATACGGTCACAATTCTTACGGCTCTTTTCCGGACTCCCGGAACGACTCCAACTACGATCTCAGACGCCAGGATTCCTACTCTCCCACCGCGACCGTCAACTCAAAGACCTCTTTCACAAAGTCCGGCCTCATTTCCGAAGACTCTGAATCTTACGACGTCCCTCTTCCCGTAAAGGAACCCTCTCCTTCCACCCCCAAGCGCGGTGATTCAAAGAAGTGGGGGTATGGCTGGGGCGTAGGCAAAGAGAAGGAGACCGAGAAGCACTCCGCTTCCAGCATGGTCAGGAAGGACTCTGGAGGTTCTACATCCTCTGGCGACTCGCCCGGCGGAAAAACGCCTCCGCTCGGCTCCCCCGATCGACCAAACGTTTCGCGTCAGTCGTCCTCCAGATCGAACGGCCCCAGGTTTACACCCCGACCTGGAATCCACGGGAACGACTCTTCTTCCACACTCGTCGGTTCTGCGCTCGAACGCAAGATCAATGACGTCGAGTCTGTTAGGGAAAAGATTGATACCAGTCCCAGGCTGGAAGATCTCCGGAAGCAGATGGCCAAAGATAATCTTGACTACTAGTACGCCCCCCTTTTTTTCCATTCCAAAGGCGGGAATCCTCATTAATCGATCTTCAGCGTTATTCCCAGTGAGGATGCCCACGGGTCTGAGTACGTAGCATCATGCGACAAGCGAAGGGAGTGGATTTCAGGGTGAGTTTCACCTCCATGAATGTCGCGTGCTCCAAGTGTTGATTTTGTTCATTTTTTCAGATTTACCGGAACCGCCGGTCAGGCGATCGTCTCAAAGACCGCAGCCTATCTCCTCACCGACTCGAGGTACTGGGTCCAGGCCGCAAATCAGGTCGATTCCAATTGGCATTGTGTCCAAGCCGGTCACACAGACGGACCCAAAGACTGGACTGAATGGCTTGTTGACCGTGCCAAGGACGCTCGTATTGGCATTGACGCTCGCATGCTTTCCTATGCCAAGGCTACCGACCTCAACAATCAACTTACTCCCAAGGGTTCCAAGCTCGTCTATCCCCCTCAGAACTTGATCGATCTCGTCTGGACAGATAAACCCCCAAGGTCGAAAGAACCCATTTTCGTCCATCCCAAGGAGTTCACCGGAAAGTCCACTCCGGATAAGTTGACAGACATCAGAACCTGGATCCGGGATACACCCCCTACTACCTCGTCCTACTCAAAGTCCACCCCCGGCGCGGACAAGTACCACGTCGCGACTCTTGTCACCGCCTTGGATGCTGTTGGTAAGTGACTGGATGATTTTAGCGCTGGGCAGAAAACTTACTATTCTTCGGCAGCCTATGTCCTTAACCTCCGTGGCCAAGACGTCCCCTTCAATCCCGTATTTCAGTCGTACCTCCTGATTACCCTCGACAAGGCAATCCTATTCATGGACCCCGCTAAGCTTACCGATGATGTCGAAGATTACCTCAAAATTGTCGGTGTCGAGACGAGGGGATACAACGATCTTTGGAGTTGCCTGAGGAAACGCGAATGGGGTGAGGGCAAGGTAAGTTTTCTAGTCCATGTTCCTGAGCCACACGTTCCTAAGGCCCGGTTTTTCAAGGTCATTATCGCCCCAGAGACATCATACGCGATCGCTCTCATGCTAACCCACTTCCGATACACCGTATTGCCTTCCTACATCGGCTCCATGAAGGCTATCAAGAATGACGTAGAGGTTGACGGAATGCGAAGGGCCTACATCAGGGATGGAGCCTCATTCGTCAAGTTCCTTGCCTGGCTCGAGGACAAGCTTGCCAGGGGATACGAGATCACCGAGTACGAGGCTGCCTTCCGCCTGACCGAATACAGGAGGACGAACAAGCACTTCATGGGACTGGCTTACGAGAACATCTCCGCCTCTGGTCCAAACGCTGCTCTTCCTCACTATTCGCCCACCAAGTCGACCGCCGCCATGGTCGACCGTGATACCCCATATCTGAATGACTCCGGAGGACAGTATAAGGATGGAACTTGTGATACCACCAGAACTTGGATTTTCGGGCGCCCCACCACCGAACAATGTGAGGCATATACCCGAGTTCTCCAAGGTCACATTGCGATCGACAGCGCGATCTTCCCCGAGGGCACCAGCGGCCACCAGTTGGATGTCCTTGCTAGAAAGGCTCTGTGGCAAGACGGTATGGACTACGGCCATGGAACTGGGCATGGCGTCGGATCATTCCTGAATGTCCACGAGGGCCCACATTCGTTCTCCAGCAACGTCACTCTTGTGCCCGGGCATGTTATCACGAACGAACCAGGTTTCTGTGAGCATCTCATCTGATATACTTTGAGGGGAGTTACTGATCCCCGTCCTTAGACCTCCCCGGAAAATGGGGCATCCGTATCGAATCTGCCCTCGCTGTGCGACGAGTCAAGACCAAACACGATTTCAATGGCGAGTGCTGGCTCGGCTTCGAGCGACTCACCTGTGTCCCCATTCAGACCAAGATGATCAGGGATGGTATGTTCACCAGGGACGAAAAGCAGTGGGTAAAGGATCACAATCGCCGATGCTTGGAGAAACTCGAGCCCTATTTGCGAGATGACAAGAGGGCGCTGAGATGGCTCAAGCGTGAGGCCGAGCGTGGTCTTGGTATCTCTCCCACTGGTCCTGGAGGGATCAGCATCGACTGGGATTAGATTATCCAGTCATCCTGAGACGCGATCGCTTTTTCTGCCTCTCGTCCGTCCGTCTGCTATCACGTCCTCGGCCTCGCACCTCACGGACGCCCTCCGCTTACATTATATCCTTTTTGTTACTTTTTTCTACCTCCTCCCCTTTTTTTCCTGAATAACCTATCAACTTCTCTTTCAAGTGTACATCCTTGGGCTCCTTTTTTATCGCCCATTTGGATTTAAACTTTTGTGTCCTACTGCCTCTCTCGATATTTCCCCCGACCTTTCTTCTACTCCCTCTGTCCTCTGGGCCGACTCGAAGTCTGTCGCCGTTTGACTCTCCCTCACGCGATCTGGATCCCGTCAGGCAGGTCCGCTGGCAGCATGTCGATCGGAGAGGCGTTGATTGGGCTGTACTCTAATTTGTTTATGGCTTTTTCTTGTCGTTACCCTTGCCTTCGGTTCTACTCTTAGATGGTTATAAGTACGTGCGTACACCCCCCCCTCCTGCCTTCCTCTGTTTTCTCCTTTTCTTGGTCTTGGATGGCGGTAACGAGGTGTGTCACAGGACACACAGCAACTCTTCACCACCATTACCCTAGACTGGCTTCCTCCCCCCGTACCCCACTCCTCTCCCCCGGTTACCCCCTCACCTCCCTGCCGTCCGCCCGTGATGTATATTTCTTCGGGTCGGACTCGATTGTCGGTGACCTACCTGCCGGCTTTACTACTTGCCCTCCCCACCCACTTATTCCTTATGTTCGTTGCGATCCTGGGTGGTTACGGTTATGAACATTCGTAGATACCCGGTGTATGGTCATACGACATATATATACGTCTATACGCCTTACCTACATATCGCGGGACCTGTGATATCACGTACGCGTGGTACAGGTAAATTTTGTGAAAGGGAACAGGAAGAACGTGCACAAAGCAGAAGCCATGCCAAAAAACAAACAAATAGGAAGAATATGCGCAGAAGCAAGAGGGGCTCCAAAGGTTACGGATGCGTGCGCGAAGGCAAGATATACAGGAAAACCTGAAAGCAAACGACAACAGGGTACACCGATAATAGGAGATAAAAGGGGGAGAGGGATGGAAACAAAACCTCATCGTCTTTGTGTCTTTCCTGCTTTTCGTTTTCCAGAAAACAAGTGCTTCGGCTACGAATCGATCGTGGTGAGCAAGTGAAACAAACTCTCTTTGATCACGACAACCTACCATCTTGGTCTTGATCGCCCTGTCGCTTTCTCCTGCCCTGGCGTGCATGTTTCGTTCCCTCTGTCCGAGGTTCCGCAGCTTGACCGCTTTCGAGACTTGAGATTGATCCCGCATACCTGATGTTTGTCTGTTCGTCCTTGGAGCGTGCTTGCCCGCAGTGGTGACGGCAGTTCCAGTGTTGCTCTTCCTTCTCTTCGGCGGTGACCTTCCACTATCCCCCTCCCCATCGACGTCCATCCAGTCGCCACCATCCTCTCCCTCCCCATCTTCACCCTCTTCACTATCTCCCTCCTCGTCAACATCCATTTCTTCGTCCCTCTTCCTCTTCCTCTCCAAGCCCCGAGCTTTAGCGATCAACTCTGCGCGTTGCTCGATCCTACTTGGATCCAACCCAGCCTTTGTCAACGAAGTTGAAAGCTCCGAAAGAGTTTTCAACCCGGCAGTTCGTGGTAGTCGAGCATTGTGTTTCATAGCTTTTTTGGTTGCTTGAGAAAGCATCTTCTTTTCTAGGCCCGCTTGGAATTCAACAGCTTCTCGTTCTTCGTCTGAGTCGATCTGTTATTTGGCATGAGCTTACTCAGTCCAGGGGTAGTGAGATGCGGTAGACTTACAATCTCCTCTTCGCTGGCGTAAAACCCTTCGGCAACGAGCCTCTCCTCCTCACGTTCCAGAGCCTCTAATTTCTCCTCGATATCGGGGTCAATAAAGTCAGCAATATTTTTGCCGTCCATGATCTCAGGCACGATGTCGAACTTCCACTCTGGGTTCTCGAGGATGTAGTTCTCTGTGTCATTTGTTCGTTATCGGGGATTCAGAAGGCATTGCACGAAAACTCACTCTTCAGATTGATGTTATAAACACCAGCCCCACCTTCTTCGGCCTCGATATCCCGCTCGAGCCTTGGTTTGACGCCAGCCTGGTTCTGTTCAAGCCGGACCTTGACAGTGTCAGGGATGAACGGCTCGCGAGAGATATCATCACGGGCTTTTGGCTGGGCAACGTGAATTCGGTTGATGATGGAGTTGATCTTGGTTCCTTTGACCTTGTTCTCAACTCTGTGAGCCAACAGTGCGTCACACGCCTTGGTCTTGAGCTCCATAACACCCTCATCGGAGTAACATGAGACCTGGACATAGGTTACGCCTTCCTTGTTGATGATCTCATCGACGAGAGCACGGTTTTCGGGAGAGAGGTCGTCGAGGCGCATGACGTCGATTTTGTTGATAACTAGGACGGTGGGTTTGTTGGCAAAGAGGGGTTTGATTGAATGGAAGAGCTTGCACTGGGCTTCGACACTATAACCGCATTGTTCACTGAGATCCATAAAATACAGAACACAACTTTTGAGATGTGCAAGAGCAGTGATACTCTGCATCTCGATCGTGTTCATTTCCTCGAGAGGGTGGTCGAGCACTCCAGGGGTATCAATGACTTGCCACCGCAGGTACTTGTAGTCGAGGTGACCGACGAAAAGCGACTTGGTCGTAAACGCGTACGGTTGTACGTCTACGTCCGCGCGTGTGACCTTGTTGATAAAGGAGGACTTTCCGACGTTGGGATACCCGCAGATAAGCAAGGTCCGGGTGTTGGGGTCAATTGCAGGCAAACGAGACATATGTTGCCGGACCTGCTCGAGGTAAGCAAGAGGGTCCTTTTGGCGTCTCATGATAGTTGCCATACTAAGGTGACAGGGGAGGTTGGTGAAAGGTAATGGATGTGAAATTTAAAGACGTACCGACCGAGAGCAGCACGTTTGAGCTGCTTGCAACGGTACAAGCTGTCACCGAATTTCAGAAGCCTGACATAGTCCTTGGCTACTGAGTCAATCAGGTGCCGTGCCGTGCGGAGCTGACCAAGAGCGAGTTTGTAATGGTTTTTATCGTACAGGACATTCAGGAGGGAAGACAAGAAGGGGTGAAGATCCTGATTCCCACATGCGCGATCAGCATACAAGATACTGCAAGAAGATCCGTCAACGTACATCGAGCATAGGAAACTCATTCAAGATGCCGCCAAGTTTTTCTTCAAAGCTGTCCTGGGTGAACTTGACCTTGCGCATGTAAAACTTTCGGATGCGGCTTATTTGAAAGTTTTTGTGGATAACCTGTACGGGCATACGGTCAGCTGGGGGGCGCAGTGGGGTGTTTCCGTTCGTACCGTCGGGGTCTTCCGCTGGGTCTTAGAGAGAACGATGTCGAGGAAGTCATTTGCGGTGGGGACGGGGGCAATGGCCTTGAGTCCGCTGGTCGACATCGTTGGTCGGGATCAAGACTTTTTTCCGCATCTGGTTTCCTTATTGGGGAATGATCGGACATACGCTCCGGCCACTCGGCATCTGGTCTCCCGCCGGCGCATCCGCCTCAGCTGGTTCTGGATGAGCGCGGACGCTGTGATGTGCGCTCCAACACTGACGGTACTGTGTTTCTCTGCGGCAATCCTGCGGAAATTGGCCGTGGGAAGTTTCGGTTTGGTGGGAATCTCCCAATGGTGTGACGATGATGGACGTGACGGCTGTCACGGATAAATGGGTGAGTGATCAGCCATCGTGACTGCCATTGCCAGCCCCAGACTGCTCCCCGATACCCTATGACCCGCAGACCCCGTTCAGGGCCGGAGGTATTCAATGCCCCCACGGCCCAGGATCCAGAGGCCGAGAGAGTCTCCAGGCAGATTGACGAAGACCTCAGGGTGCGTCTAATCTGTGCATTTGGCTCCGCGGGCGGTCTGACCCCCGACCACAGAAAGAGGCGGACAGGTTGAGACGGAAGAAGGTCAGAGAGGTCAAAGGTGCGTGCAGATGTGCGATGTCTCCTGTCTTTCTCACCGATATTGTCCACAGTTATGCTCGTGAGTACCCGTCCTTTCTCAGGTTTCTCGGCAGGACTACATTCACCGATCTTAGCTCGGTCAAGCCGAGAGCGGAAAGTCGACGCTCAAAAAGCAATTTCAACTACACTACGCTGCCAAGGCTCTCGAACGGGAGCGACCTACATGGCGGCCCATCGTCCTGCTCAATATTATCCAAGCCGTTCGGACAATCCTAGAAGAGCTCGACTTGGAACTCTTCTCCTACGCACAACTCGCGGCATCAACCAGCGACGGCCTACCTTCCTCCTCCTCTTCCTCTTCCTCCTCGATACTCGGCCCCTCAGTGTCGGAGCTACAATGGGCGAGATGGAAAGCTGACCTTTCTCAAGTGAGGACGAGACTGCTGCCGCTCACCGCCATCGAGGAATCACTGGCCTCAGATCTCGTTGGTGGGGCTATGATCGCTCGCGGGCGTACAGGTTTCGTGAGAGCCGGATGGCAGTCTCTCGTATCCAGCATGCGTGCTAAAGCCGTCGCGGACAACACATACACCGACAACGCGCCAGAGACCAGTAACCTCGCTATCAAAGCCTTATCTATGGTCCAGGACGATGTTGCTCGACTATGGAACCACCCTGCTGTCAGGAAGCTCATCAAACTACGGAAAATTGTCCTCCAGGAGTCTGCAGCATAGTAAGCCGCATCCCCAACAAACACGTATCCGCCCCCCGGCTTAGCGCCACCCCATTTCTCTTAGCTTCTTGAACAATGTTTCACGTATTGCGGTATCAAACTACATTCCCACGACTGGTAACATCACGTCACCTGGAACCCTGATCACCGCTGACATATTTCCTCCAGAGGACATCTTAAACGTAAGGATCCAAACGCTAGGCGTCACGGAGCATTCGTTTGAGATAAACGTTGGTGGCCAAACCATGGACTGGTTGTTGTATGATGTTGGCGGAGCAGTACGCGCTAGTTTTACTCCCATGGTTTTTCCATCAGCTGACGGCACCGTCCGATCGACGTCTCACCTTGTCTAGCGCGGTCAAGTGTGTTTCCTCACATATACGTGTCTCGCAACTGTACTAATTTCCCGCCCCTCGTGTTAGCGACATGCTTGGGTCCCTTACTTCGATGATGGTATGTTGCAGCGAATACTGCAATATACACCCCTTGGGAGCGTCATTTTTCTCACGTTATTCATTCTCGATAGCCACCGCCATCATTTTTCTCGCCCCAATCAGCGCTTTTGATCAGGTCAGTGACAAATTTCCTTGTTTCGGTTGGGCCTGACGCTGGTCCTTTTTCCGCCACAGTATCTGGAAGAGGATCCGCGGACGAACAGAATTGACGATTCACTACAGTTGTGGACTATGGTGTGCTCAAATCTTCTCCTGAAGGACGCGCATCTGGTCTTGATGTTGAATAAGGTCAGGCTGATTTCCTGTTGGTTGGATGCTCGCTAACGTGCAACGCGCCTAGACCGACCTCCTGAGAGAAAAGCTGAACGCTGGAGTCAAAGTTAGGAAATAGTGAGCTCTGCTCCATTTGTCATTGAGTGGTCACAGGTCAACTCTGAGCGCGACAGCATCACATCATATGGCGACCGACCGAACACATACGAGGAGGCGTCAGAGTATTTCCGAGCCCATTTCCTCCAAGTGCACCGGCGTAAAGACGTCGGCAAGCGAGCGATATATGTGGTACGTCCATAGTCACGCCCACAACTGTCACAATTTTCACAGGGAACCGGAAACTAACAGCGTTTTACTCAGCACTTCACATCGATGCTGGTAAGGCTGATCTATTTACTTCCGCTTGATCTCTCCCGGTAATTAACAAACTTGTAGGACGTGCAAGCGACTAGATCCATCCTTGCTGTTGTCGGCGAAGCAATCATTCGTTCGTACATGGACAGCGTCGGACTCTCATGAGAATGGCTTTAGAAACACCCAACCAACGGACCCCATCACGTCCAATTTGGTTTGATCACTATTTCCGTGTTGCTCGGAGCGGACCATTCCCCCGTCTATATAATTTGCATGCCTACTATGTCTCTTTCTTTGTTCCCTGTTATGACCCCAGCCCTAGTTGCTCATTATCTCGCCGTTTCAGACGAACGGAACATCCCTATATTATCTCGATGCCACACCCACTCCTCGCATTGTAAACGCTGTTCACAACCCACACCTTTTCCCTCGACCATTCAATCTGACCCACTTCATGTTCTCACGATTAAACATACTTATACACTTTGATGTATTCCCCCTGCTGTTTCGATCACGGTGCTTTCTGTGGTCCTTCTCCCGTCCCTTAATTTTCTTATCACGAAATAAACGATGTGCTTCATCATTTTCTAAAGTTACACTATTGTAGTGTCGGTGGCGAGTAAGGGCCTTCCTCAACGTCTGGAGTCCACGTGGACTCGTCACACGCTGGATTTAATATGGTGGTTAATAGTGTGGGACGGTTTTCAAAGGGGATCGGTGATCTAGGGTAGCCATCACTCTTCGCCATTGCAAGTTGCAAGTGTCCAATCACACCACAACGTTCCGCTGGTTCTGTGAAGTCATTTGGTAGAGGTTTTCGGGCCGTACCTAGTGTGTGTTGACCGGGGTAACCATAGGAGGAGCTCCGTTTCCGCCTTATCTTCTGCTTTGCGGCTTTACTTCGTTCTTTGTAATGGACGATCCCCCGCCTGCCAAGGAGGATGTGATGGTGGCGGTAGTATGACAAATGGGTTCATTCAGACATGAGACAGTTTGCGTTAATTGGTCGTAACTTTTCCACTCGTGCTCTTGTGTTGGAAGGTCAGCCAATGTGTTCATTCCGTTGTAGAATATTCAGAATCAAATACTATTACCCTCTACCCAAGGCGACGATCATGCTACGCCCCGATGATCCCAACGTTTAAGGAATTGCATCTAAAACGTTCCGTGTGATTTATTGATTATTAACCAGCGTCCCATACTCGCCACCAAGCTCCAATCGGGACCTTCGTGAGCTGATGGACTCCAGGTGCCGGGACCACTGTCAGACATACATGCCATGCGACGTGCTCGGCAAATTCATGAGTGTGGAAGGAAGCCGGTGTCTAATTTGATTGATTTGCAAGTTCTACCCGGTACCTTGATGACGGTGACTCAAGAATACGGCCTCACATGTGACAAGCAGGGGGGGGGTTACCCCACGAGCGTGTCGGGTATAAGGAATAAACGGCCAAGCCCGACGAGACCGTGGCAAAAACTCCAGATCAAAGCCGTAATCCAGCCAGTGCCGGCATCGGAGGGTGGGAGAGACGAAGTTGGGAGATGGCGGTGGGACCGCGATCTAGTCATACACCCACACGTCGAATTCAACGCCCGGACGGCATGAAAAGACGGGGCCGAACAGAGAGGTCCGTACAATTGTCAAGGAGATGAGGAAGAGAGCTTAGCCCCCTGGTGCGTCGGGAATGGAACCCTCTTCAAGAACGTCGCTTATTTTCCTGGTCCCCGAGTAAAGGAATACACGAACACAGCTTTAAGCAAAGGCCGGCAGACTTAATCAAGCTACAAGATTCAGGTGATCAACCAATGAGCCAACGTCACTCAGCCATTAAGGAATATCACTCACCTAGCCGAGGCTCAATGGGATCAGGAGGGTCAGGTAAAAAATTGCAATCAGACGTTGATGGATCCGACATTCGGGGACGTCTCTCGCCTCATGGAAATTCGCCCCGCGTATCTGTTTTATGGGCACCAACGGGGTCGTGCTGGGGTGGATGATAATGGTTCATACCGGTTGGAGATCAGAACGAGAGACCATAAAGTTCGCAACCGCGAACCCCTTAGTACGAGTGGGCGCGAATCTCGACGATCCACCTGTGTACCGGCAGACGTGGGACGTCACTAGTGAGGCCATAATTGTAGAAATTCTCGGGGAGAGCAATGCCACGAAGGCGAGATCGATGGCAAAGAGATTCCACCTATTCGATCGTCGTTCAGCGAATCCTCAACTGGGCATAACTATAGGAGAGGTCACACAGAGCTCAGCCGTCGCATTTGTTGATAATGTTGAAGTATCGAACCGGAAGTGGACTGTATGGGGGGGAGTGAACAGTCTGCAGACCCAGAAGTCCTCGTCGCGTGGAGGTTGCTAACTGCGTTTCCCGAGAATGTTCTCATAACCGACGGCTGGAGTTGGTGGTTCCTGTGGCGCCAGGCAGGAGAACGAGGTGTGCATGTAAATGCGAGGTCAGTGCCATTTCCACATCCGGCAGAGGGTTGGTGAAACGTACAAACTGTCAGTGTAGTTCCGAGACGGACAAGAAAAAAGTCCAATCACAGATTCCATCTACTGGAGGCAATCTCTGGGCTAGTAGGAAGATGCCAGCAATCATATCGACACGACCGAATGAGGCGGCGGCTTTGATCTCCTGGAAACCGCTTTCGACCACAAGACCGGCCCTACGTGGGTCAATGGAGGGCAAAATACCACTGTTTCATCGTTTATCCGTGAGGACTGACTCATGACCATGAGCACGGCTGTTTTCTATCCATTCCCTTCTACACGAGCCACAGAGGAACTCGGAGACGGACCAGATCGATGCGACCTGGATGACTGACGGAAGGCCTACAAGGCAGGCGGTGTACGCCACACCCAGCCGTGAGGATACCAAAAGCCCAAACTGTACGCGTCAGCCCATGCAGCTGGTCCCAGATACAGCTATTGGCTGCGGCCCAAGCACAACGAGCAGGACACGTCAAAGTTGGCCATTGGGTAGTGGACTGTTATTCGACCACCAGATCCACAGGGCACTTTCAAGGAACCTGGGTTATTTTCACGAGCAGGGAAAGCAGAGGCAGGCAAAGGGGGCGTGCCAGAGGGTCTCGTAGAAAGGAGCAACCTTGCTCGTTGAGGTGGGTACACGATCTCAGTGACAAGTGTCATGGCAGCTCCAGCGGCGAACGCCAGACCGAACCCGATCACAAACCCCGCACCACCGGACGTTCTGGCAGAGGCAGAAGCTATCTGGAAGATGGTAGCTCCAGACTCAGAGGATTGCCACACGACGGCCCAGGCCACTCATGAGGTAAGGGGACGGAAACACACCTCGTGCTCGTTCTCCGCGAGTTTAGTGTCTGGAAATGTACCTCAGATACCCTCCCAAAGAACAGCATGGTACGTCCCCGCCACATCGGGACGGAAGTACGGCGTACCTAAAGCCTGCGCACGAATCGGCTCTGGGTGTCAGCCAGGGAAAATCTTCTACCTCCGTCTCGTCTGGAGCGCGTGGGTGATGTTTCAGTCACGATCGCCCAATCGAATTTGACCAAATCGAGCGAGAGAGTTGGGCGGGCCCTGCGATGATCGGCACAAAGGTGGAGAATGTCGATTTCAGCGGCTGTCGACCAAATCCTTCAGAAGACCGTTGGGAGATGCATCAGGGAAGTGTCACCAAAACCCTGCGAAACACGGTTGAGCGTTCGGAGGCACCAGTTCGCTCCGCCGTACGAGTTCTGGTCGTGATGTTCTCCGCGGTGCCGGGCAGCGGCCGTCGTGGGGGCGAGAGGGTTACGTGGGAGGAGGAGACCAGCGGTTACTCAGGACACATCAAAGCTGCCAGCGCGAGCCCGGACGCATTGAGTGGCAGTGTCGAAGGGAATGGAGGAGGCAGAAGCTCCCGATCGTTCCGGGGCCGCCGCGTCTGGCTCGCCGGGTGCGGGAAACGACAGCCTTGCTGCACGGGGACCATTGTGACCAACCACTCAAAATATCTTCTTGGTCTTTGGGAATGAATTTCCGCATCCCATCGTAACTCGGGCATCCTGAAGCACATGAAGGACGCCCCTGAACTCCAGTGGATGAGAGATCGTAACATCTTTACAATGTGTTCACGACGTGATCCAATATACCGTCACAATTGGGGCCTGCGGTTCACCGTGAAAGTACCATTCGGATAAGGCGCCGCCGGGTACCAAGCTAAGGTGATTGGAATGATCGGTTCTTGAGTATATATATTTTTCTATACACTCCGGGGTCTGGCGGGGTCCAAATGTTCAACGTTCATTACCAGCTCATCCGCGCTTTCTCGGGAAAAAGGGGGCGATGTCATCTGGTTCAAGGTAGCGTCGACGCCCAAGGTTTCGCTGAGCGGTGACCCCCCCCCAAAAAAATACGGCTACTGGGTGGCTGTCCGGACTCCGTACGACCAGAGATCTGTCCAAACGTCATAGAAGGGCGCCAGCAGCCGAGATTCGCACTACCACGACCCGACACGACGAACGGAATCCCGACAGTTCCTTTACAAATCCATGGGTATTTGTGTGTACATATAAGTAGCCTTACGGACAGTCGTTTACTAAATAATCTAAAAGTACAATATCGATACCAAGTTACGTGGTCCATAATACAAGATGCTGTGTCTCTAAGATGCATGTGGTTGTGGTGGTACTAGTGGGTCAATGCAAGTGCGAAAACGGGTCCATGGATCGTAGACGAAAAACTGTCCCCCGCTTGGGAATATTACCGTAGCTTTCTGAGCTCGGCCAATACCTCGTCAACATCCCTTTCGACCCACCGCCACCCGTCCCGTTCCTTGTACCAGGTCTGGTTCATCGGCGAGGCCATCTGGGAGACCCGTTTCGCGTCTGCAGCTGGGGCATCACAAGGCTTGGTGGGTTGAGTTTTGGGGCGAAAGAGGTTAGTCTTTATGGCGACCTTGGCGATATTCGGGAAGGCCTTCCACTGCTTCTTCTCGCTCGCGTGGGATTCACGGTCGATGTTCAGGTCGGTGGAACTGAAGGTACACGAATCCCGGCCCTCCGTCTCGTAATCACTATCGGAGTCGCTGAATGTATCGGTCATAACCCTAACCACACCGGCTGGATAATCGATTCCGATCCGATTCGTGAGTGTTGGAATTGGTCGTGATTGGGGCAGTCGCGAAACAACAATGACATCGGGGGTAGCACTCCTCGATTGTGGAATGCGAGGGGCGAAAACAGGTTCTAGTCAAGTGGGTCAGGGGGCCGTAATGAAAACGTATGAACCCATCCCGACTTACCATCTTCTTCCAACTCGGGTATACCGGGCCCGACTATGGGTGCTGGGGCATTGAACACGAGTGGAGAAACGGCAGAGTTGAGAGCTGACGCTCGACTGTATTGCTGAGATACACAGGAACGCTTGGACCGGCTTAGGTCAGCGTTATTCTTGCGGTCGACCACGGGAGATAGTGCCTGACCAGGGTCGCAGAGGGCAGGGGATCGTACGGTGAGCGAGTCGAGAGAGTTCTTCTTCCTGAGTGCTGGCGATGGGACGGAGATGCGCAGCCTTGGTCGCGGTTTGGGTGACAACTCTGATGAGGTGGAGGAGATTGAGTAGAGCGAGGAGACAGATGAACCCGAGTTGTAAGCAATATATGGTGGTGGGGTGGCATCAGGGAACGGAGGAGTCTGCAGGTAAATGCTTTCGCTGGAAGAGATGGAGCTGGAGTCGGATGACTGTAGTGGTGGCGTTGGGAGTGGACGATGCGGGGGATTTTCCACGGGGAAAGTCAAATTAGGGATCCTCGGAAGCGGGCGTGGTACCCTCTGCATCCTTGTAGACTGCACCAGTGGTAGAGAAAGGCAAAAACGAGGGATTCAGGAGCCTCAACGTCTATTTATGGGTCGGGGAATTGGAAGCAAGGACAATCAGGATCAGAAGAAGCCGAAGAGATCGTCAATCCCAACTTGGATCTGAGACTCTCCAGCTTCCCCTTCTTCCCCGCCCCGCGAGGATCGCGTGTGCGATCATGTGGTAACCGACAAACGCCGCAGCGACCGACACCCAAAAAGGCAAGGCACACCCCCCTTTGGCAGTTTGATGGCAGCGGGTGTCGCCAAAGAAGGCTGGGGACCTGCGTCGTGGCGAAGCGACGTCGTCAGCCTGGTGTCGTAACTGGACAGGTTCGCCGGCGAATCGATCGCCGCCCTCCGTTGTGTTTCGCTTTCCGCGGTCTTAGTCACCCAACCTTCTCACAGTGTGCACAAGCATGTCTACCGCCTCGCAATTCTACCTAGCTCGCCCTCGTGAGGACGGCCAGTGAGGGAGATCCGATCGCGGGATAAATATTTTTCGCAAGTTGGCCGCCCCGACTTTCTGCTGACCGACGCCGCGCTTCAGAAGAGACTCCTGTGTCGTCGGTCCTCATGCTTTAACCCACAAAAGTGGTGGCATCAATCATCGTAATTTAACCGAAGCAAGACAGGCAATCATGTTGGAGTCCCCGTCCCATATCTCCCACGCAAAGGGCCCTCCACGCATGGCGCACGAGAAACAATCTTCACGCCTTCCCGCCGGAAGCTTTTTGTGCCTTCAGCTGAGCAATGCGCTGTGACGGTGTTGTCGGCCGTAGCAAGGGTCGTAGCGAATAGCCCCACTCACCTGTTTCCTTTCCTCCTTACGCCGAGTCATTTCGGCGGCCTTCTCTTCTTTGGTCATGCCAACGAGGCTGAGTTGTGTCATGTTCGCCGCCCCCTGTTGCGGAACTGGTGGGGTTACTGTCGGTGACCGACTCGGCACTTGTTGCTTGAGAGGCGTGATCGCACGTCGTGGTGCCGCTGTCAAAGGCAAAGGTCCCATTCCGACTCGTCGGGCCATCATCAATTGCGGAAATACTCACTCTCGGCTCGCACAGGTAACGGTGCCTTTACAGGTTGTTCCTCGTAGGTTTCGTGTCCCAGGACAGGTGCGGTTTCGAATGCACCTGGATCAGAGATCAGTATCCGTAGGCTCATGCTAAGGCGAAAGACCATCTCACTCCAGTCGTCCTGGTCAGCATTCACGTCCATAAGGTCATCACTTCCCCATGGATTCGACGTTTCAACTTCTGCCTCCGCGGCCCATTCCGCGGCATGAGATATAGTCGATGAAACGTGGCTTCCTCCTAATTGCATTCCCTTTGGCTTCGAGCTACCACCCTCAGAAGGCGAAGGGGTTAAGTGACTGGAAGGAGGAACCGGTGTTCCTGTGATGGAGCCTGGGACACTTGGGAGAGACACGTTTGTTTGGGTCGCGATTGTGGTCTGAAGGTCAGATGCGGCCAACTGATCGGAAAAATCAGCGAGACGCAATGAAACTAAACACGGACGGACCTTCATTCCCAGGGACGAGAAAGCCCATCCTGCCAAAGTTCCTGCTGCCCCAGCAGCAGTGCTCACAAGATTCGCCTGACCGGGTGCATTCTGCCCTGGAGCACCGAGCGAAGCCAAGAATTGGCTTGGATCCCCTGCTGTTTCTGGCTACCATGTGAATCAGTATCACACCGTTCGTCCGAGACGGAGGTATGTAACGACAACGCACCATCGTAGCAGCGTGATCTTCTAGCTTCTTCACGAAAAGTGTGATCGCCTTGAATGCTTGATCACGAACCAATCTGAGAGACGGAACAATTCAGCAACAAATCCCGTTTTGATGATACCTAATGTCACCAACTTCTCTGGATCAACCAACGTAAATGACATACTAGGGATGGCTTTGGAAGCGAGTTCATCGACCTCGAAACAGTCAATGGTGGCCATGAAACCCATCAATCCCGCAACTCGGGCGTGAACGAAGGGGTCCTTCAGTGCTTTTGTGAAGGCAGGGACAAGAACCTTGCGCTTGGTGTTGTACCCCAGTGTCGGCCCTAGCCTCCCAACAAGTATACAGGCGTTCGTTCGTATCGAGGCCTCCTGGTCAGATTGGAGTCTCGCCAAGTGCCGTAGCAGATCGTTGTTCAAGATGCGATCGCTTAACTAGCTGAACATCAGATCCTGTTTCCGTATCACGACGCTATGGTTTCACCTTGTCCGATAACTGGCTGACTGCGCGGATGGTCGCCTCTCTGAGTACCACAACGGTATCCGTGAAACCCGTTTGCTGTGAAGCCTCCATGAGTCGCTCGGATAGGTCGAGAACACGATACCTACCAGGTGTGGCCATAGTTTGTCAGCCACCATCTTCTTGTCCAACTTGTCTTTGAATTCGTCAAGATTGTCCAAAAGGGCCATCCGCACACCTCTATCTGGACTAGCAAACAATGAAACCACTGGTCCAACTACAGCCGTCACGTGTTCCTCGTTTGTTGTGATATTCTTGCCCAAATCGAGGAGTAAAGGGATGATTGAAGCCGCCAATGTCGAAGCACCACCTCGTTCAAGGGCAGAGACAAGGGCCGGTAGGACACGGTGTGTCGCGAATTCCGCAGGGAGCGAATTTGCCGTCTCTTTCAGCATCCTGGTAATACACGAAACTGGAGTGGGTTTCTCAAGGTCAGCTGGCGAGGAACCAGACCAACCACGAACCGTATCATATTCGATTTCTCAGAATCGCTGCTCAGAGCGAAATTGTCCAGATCTTGACATATATTCACCAGTCGGTTGTGCGAGAAAAACCCCGACCCTTCTCCCGATGCCTCCGACATGCCGATGTCGAGGAAAGTTTTGATAGCCATTCGGCTACGGGGGTCTGGGACAAGAAGCTTCTTAAACAGGGGAAAAATTGCCCCGGGGATAGCGCCACGACTAGACGGCTGCGGAGGGGGGTGAGGGGGGTGTGATGTCGGAGGAGCAGGTTGTGAAGGGTTAAAGGCAAAGTGGATTACGAGGCCAAAGCCATACGAGTCGGCCGCGAATGTGCTATTGCTGGAAGGGAGATCAGACAAGCACCATGTCAAATGTAGACCACATACTTCTTCAAGACAGACCATCCACCAGACTTTACTTCCGGCGCAGCGTAGGTATTCGGGTCTGGTAACAACGTACCGAGTGTCTGCCATGTGTGAGAACGAACTGAAGTGTCGGATCCCGTGCCTGAGAGGACGTACATAGAGCACAGCACTCTCGTCTTTGGGATTGCTCAAAACCTCGAAGCCTCCCAATCTCCACTCGCCAGATGGTGATAAAAAAATGGAGTCGACGTGGATGTTTCCGTGGGTGGATGTAGCCTGATCATTTATAAAAGACAATGCCACCTTGTGTCGAAGGTTATCAGCCGAGTTCGTGGGGATATGAACCTGCGCACAGATATTCTATGAAGACCCCACAATAACCACACCTCCCTGTCTTTGGCAGCCTTCGATGACCACCCGTCAAGCACTGAGGATAGCGGTCGAACTCGCTCAGTCATGATATAAATGGTGGTATCAGTTGTTACGGCATCGATGAATTTGAGGACGTCCGGATGCCTAATTGTTCGCAACTTCTTCAGTGCGTTGTTCGCGAGAGGGAGGTGTTTTTTCTTATGTGGATTCGAGGCAGCATCGAACTCGAACACGGACACCAGAGATCCATCATCCTATAGGATTGCTCGAACCGACGTAAGAAACTCGGTGGAATCGCTAGACTCACACGCTTCGTGGCGTCGTAAAGTGACCATATCGTTTTCCCTTCGAAGGCGTTGTCCTTTGCGCCGAGGGAGAAAGGTAGGTTAAGCCCAGACTTCTGTACGATCGTCGAGACGGCAGCTGATCCTAAGCTCTTTAGATATTCCATCGGTTGGTCTGAGTCTGGTCCCTTGGGCCAGAGCGGATGCGGAACAGTATGAGTGAAAGTAAGTATCAAAAAGCGATCGACAACACGCTGGCGCCGTGCGGCAAGTGCTAGGTCACTATCTAACCCGCTTTGCTTACCACTTCTTCAGCAACCACGCTCGCGGAAGCCCACAAAAATTCTACCCACCAAGGATGGCGTGCATAAGGGTCCCGGAAATACTATCCCACGCATAGATGAGCAATTCCTTCCTACGTTAACCACTCCGAGCCCTTCTTCCCCCAGATATCATCGTAAACTCACAGGGCGCATAGCGGGGGGCTTTCAACTCGAGGAGCACACGTTCGCCGGTCTCGCACGCCTTTTTCAGTCCGTCTCTGACTAGGATTACGTGGCGTCGCCAGGTGCGGTTCCAGGTTGGGACCGCTCCCCCGATTACGTTTTCTTGATCGTTTCTGGCGGGCTGGCCACGAAGGTACGTTCCCGGCCCTCACAGGGAGGCTTTCTGTCGATTTCACCTCCACAACCATCTGTACGGCCGCGTTTCAGTACATGGTCATAGGGGTTCACGGGTCCTGTGAAACACAACCAGATTGACATTTTGCGGGAATAAATGCCAGGATGGGTGAGTTTCTGTTGTTTATCCACGGAACTTCCCTCGGGTAGCACGAATACGTCTCATCAACCTCTCTTTGTTTTGGTCTCTCCAGCTCCCTGGATGTAGGTTTACAACGGCACTTCGTTTCAGACAACGTGCCGACTAGGCGCACCCCTCGCATGTCATTCGCGATCTATGGTGCAGTTCCATGTCGGGGTCGACGGTTGAGACAATCAAGGGTCTGGAGCGGACCAGCAGCATTTCGGTGACCGACTGTTGGAATGCTACACTAACCGGAGGACGACCGGAAAAGTTTGCCCTTCTTATGCCGGTTCCTTTGTCATGTGTAAAGTTGCTTTATGTCACCACTGGATATACATCACGTACGGAAGCCCATAAGACACAGCTCGCTGCACCATGCGAGTCACGTCAGGAGTTTAACCAAGGGACAGCTGTGCGGTTAACCCACAGACACCCGCCGGGCATCGGCGTATGGTGGTATGTCGTCGAATCCCCAAGTATATGTTCGAGTGTCATCCTCGGCAGGCTTCTCTCATACCTTCCTAGAACTTTATTAGTAAACGTTAAACGTTGACACCACACGGGACATTTGCATACCGTGCCAGAGGATCACGCGATCACGGAACGGAAAAAATTCTCTGGACGGAAATTCACATACATACACTCAGTCCTTTGCCGGTGGACCCCTACACAGTACACCATCAGCCAGTTGGTTTATCCAACCGTAAAGCAGTGTCATTGGAAAAACACGGGCATTTTTATCGTGTATGTGGTCCATGTGCGAGCATCAAGTTGCGAACGGAGCGGGGAGGGCCCACAACATGATCCGCAGGTTGCAGTTCTAGCCGTGGCGCCAGCTCCAGTTGGTGGGAGTTTCAGGGGAGCCTGATGGGTGCTCCTATCACGGGCGCAGTCTGCGATCTTCCTCTCGAGTGATTGAGTGTGTTCCGCCACTGGCAGCGCGAGGTCGAAACAGGTCACGTGGTAATTAAACGCGTCCAGTCCGAGCCCGGACGCGCTTTCTACATCTCATCTGATCGCGTCCACCAACGAGAGAATATGGTACCGATCTCACACATGTTCCTGGACTTTGCTCACACCCATACAGTCCGGCGCTCGAAGTAAACGAAGACGTTCCAGCTCGCCGTTACCGGGGCCCTCTCCCCCTCGAACAAGGCGTGACTCAGAGTCATCTTTGCCGCCATCTTCTCCACCGGCCCCCTTCTCGGACGCTGAGGATGCTATCAGTGACATTGACGCCGCACAGACACCGGCAGAGGACGACGATGGTGAAGGCGAAGATCTCTTTGGCGAAACCTTGAGCGAGTGTGTCTGCACCAACAATCTTATCAATGCAAGATTTTGATCCATTTTGTAGCGACTACGCTACAAACGAAACTCTTGATAAATATTCCGACACTGGCATCGATGATGCACAAGACTTCGAAAGCATGACTGGTGCCCAGAGAAGGGCTGCCGAACGCGCTATGGCCCAGCGAGACATGCGAGAGGGTGGCGGTAGGCGAGGGGCACGCGCAGCTGCGCGTTCTCGCGGGCCAGATTTCTTGTTGAGCGACGGACTTGAGGAGGGAGACAACGTGGATGGTGGCTTGTTGTCCGGGATGAAACGGAGAACGCGAAGGCAGTATGATGAAAGGAGAGATATGGACGATATGGATGGAATCGAGGATGTGAGTCTCGCGGCTAGCGTCCATGGGAGTTCTGATCCTACTTTTGTCACAGGAATTACCGATGGAACAACTTGGTGATATCAAAGCCAAATCCATCGTCGAGTGGATTGTCACGGAGCGTGTCCGTCGGTCGATTGTCAGACATTTTCGTAACTTCCTTGTCACGTATGTGGACCAACATGGTGATTCCGTCTACGGAGAGAGGATACGGAACCTCGGAGAAAGTGAGCAGCACGAGCTTCCTCACGTACCAGTGTTTAATTGTGTCCCCCAGACAACTCTGAATCGCTAGAGGTGTCATACGTGCACCTGGCAGATACGAAACCCATCTTGGCTTACTTCCTCACAAACACACCAGCACAAATGCTCGAGATCTTTGACGAAGTGGCACTCGGTGTCATTTTGATCTACTATCCCGCTTATGAACGCATTCACTCTGAAGTACATGTTCGTATCTCGGACTTCCCTGTGAACGCTTCCCTACGTGATCTGCGACGAGCAGATCTCAATAACCTCGTACGGGTAACTGGTGTGGTGACCAGACGGACAGGCGTATTTCCACAGCTGAAATACGTCAAGTTCGACTGCAAAAAATGTGGAAGTGTTTTAGGACCATTTTATCAAGACCATACGAATGAGGTCAAGATCAGTTTCTGCCCGAACTGTGAAAAAAGGGGTCCTTTCACGGTCAATTCGGAACAGGTAACCCGTCTCCGGAATTTCCTGGCATCTCGTAGGATGGTGACACTAACTTTGATTAGACCGTGTACAGGAACTACCAACGATTGACACTACAGGAATCGCCGGGGTCAGTTCCACCTGGCCGTCTTCCCAGACATCGGGAAGTGATCTTGTTGTGGGACCTGATTGACACTGCAAAACCAGGAGAAGAAATTGTAATAGAGCGCCTCGGCATCCCCTCTCTGTTCGAAAACTGATCTTTTTTCCAGGAAGTAACGGGAATTTACCGAAACAACTTCGACGCGTCTCTGAATGTCAAGAACGGGTTTCCGGTATTTTCAACTATAATCGAGGCCAACCACATCAACAAGAAAGAGGACCAGTTCGCTGCTTTCAGGCTTACAGAGGAGGACGAAAGGCAGATTCGTGCTCTGGCCCGGGATGACAGGGTCCGCAAGCGGATCGTCAAGTCTATAGCTCCTTCGATATACGGACACGAAGACATTAAAACCGCTATCGCTCTATCGTTGTTCAGTGGTGTCTCTAAAGACATTAACCACAAACACAGATTGAGGGGCGACATCAACATCCTGATGCTCGGTGACCCAGGAACCGCCAAGTCACAATTCCTTAAATACGTGGAGAAGACGGCTCATAGATCCGTCTTCGCCACTGGTCAGGGTGCCTCTGCTGTCGGTCTGACTGCTAGCGTGCGGAAGGACCCTATTACTCGCGAGTGGACCCTGGAAGGTGGCGCTTTAGTGCTGGCTGATAAAGGGGTCTGTCTCATCGACGAATTTGACAAGATGAATGACTCGGATCGGACGTCTATTCACGAAGCAATGGAACAACAGTCGATCTCAATCTCGAAAGCTGGTATTGTGACGTCCCTGCAGGCTCGATGCGCAGTCGTGGCGGCGGCGAACCCTATTCGGGGAAGATATAACCCGACTATACCGTTCCAGCAAAATGTCGAACTGACGGAACCGATCTTGTCACGCTTTGACGTGTTGTGCGTGGTGAAGGATACCGTCGATCCGGTCAAGGATGAGATGCTTGCGAGGTTTGTCGTCGGCAGCCACTTGAGGAGTCACCCGAAGTTCGATTCGGAGCAGGAAGAAATGGATGTGGGCACCTCACTGGACGCAGACGTAAGCGCAGTCTCGTCTTGGCTGTGGTTAGGGGAGTACCTGATGTCATCCCCAGCTTATCCCACAAGATCTTCTCCGGAAGTATATCATGTACGCCCGGGAGAAGGTTCGGCCTAAACTGTATGAGCTCGACCAAGACAAGCTATCCAAGCTGTTCGCGGATCTTCGCCGAGAGTCCTTGGCGACCGGATCTTTCCCCATCACGGTCAGACACTTGGAGAGCATGATTCGGATGTCTGAAGCCAGTGCCAAAATGGCGCTGCGGGAGTATGTTCGGGGTGACGACATAGACCTGGCAATCCAGGTCACCGTGGGGAGCTTCGTCAATGCGCAGAAGATGTCCATCAAAAAGACCTTGGAGAGGGTGAGCTCTTGATCAGGCTGTGCCATTTCAAAGGGGCGCGTTACTCACGTTACGCGAAATAGGGGTTCCGCAAGTACCTTACACAAGCTCGCGATCACGAAGAATTGTTAGCGTATTTGCTTGGTCAGATGGTCAAGGAAAAGGCGAGGCTCTACCAGTACCAGAGGTACTCACAGCCCGACCTTGTCACGGTAAAGGTCGCCGATCTCGAAGAACGGGTAAGCCAAGTCTGGCATGCGCACGAGATTTCGGTTCCTGAACGTGATTCTGAACAGGCTCGTGAGAGAGACATTTACGACACGGCGCCGTTCCTGCATTCGAAGTTGTTTGAGAAGAATGGGTACAAGTTGAACGACGGGGTTATCGAGAAGAGATTTCACAACGAATGAATTCGAGAGAAGGCCCACTGCGATCCTGGTATACAAGGAGTAGTGTGTGTATAAAAGTGGCTACTTTGGCAATCTTAGGACGTGCCGCCCTGATCGCCGGGAGGGGTCGTCATGTGTGACATGGATCGATCACAATGGGTACCCGTCCCTTTCTTTATTCCCGTTATTTAGCCCACTGCCTCCTCGCTTGACTGGCTCTTGCACCTGATCTCTTCTACAAACTACCCCCTTTAGTCATGTTCTTCGCTCGCTCTTTGCTTATCGTTTCTGCTATTGGCGGCGCACTCGCTCAGATCAGGTCTGTCCACCCGCCTTGCACGGTGTAATGTCCAGCGAAGGTTTGACCACGCCACATTTCCCACAGCAATATTTCCTCTCAATGCCAGAGCACCATCCTTGCCGTTGCTGCTAATCCGAGGGCCGAGTGTCTCAATCCCACCGGTCTTCTCCAGGTTTTCCTGCAGGGAACCAGTAGTTCTATCGTTTCCCCTGTCGATACCTGGTTGAAGGGCCTCTGCTCGCGCGGCCCTTGCTCCAACGATGACATCGATTTTATTGTCACCAACATTACCACTGGCTGCGCTTCAGACCTTCAGCCTTTGCTCGGCGACGCCCAACCCGGTGCCCTTACCCCCCTAGTTCAACAGATTTATCCCACTGTCAGGAAGGCTGTTTGTCTCGCAGAGTACGTCCCTGTTGCTTGAGGGACCGCCGAGTGCTTAATTTTATCCGCAGTGCTTCGAATAACAACCAGCTCTGCGTCACTCAGACCCTTTCCAGCGTCGAGACCGTTACTGGTGCCTTGACCATCAGCAAGCTTATTCAGACTGTTCCCACCATCGTTACCGGCGATGCCAGCTCCCTTAATGGCGTCAACCTTTGCACTCCTTGCGTTAAGCAGATTTACAATGTCGCCAAAACGGATTTCCCTGCGATCTTTGGCCAAGGTGATATCGCCACCAACGTGAGGGCCGATTGTGGGGCTTCCTTCGTCGGTGAGTTCTCCCTTTCCCACCCTAAGATCCCGCGACCTCCTCCGTGTTTGCCGGGGCTGATTGGTCTCCATGATCAACAGATGGCGCTTCCGATCCCAACATTATTCAGACTGCCACCAACACCACGAGCTCCGGAAGCAACAACATCAATACCGACGGCTCCGTCCAGCTCACTGGGCAGCAAGCCCTGCTGTCGACCTTCCTGTTGGGTTTCTTGGCTTTGGCCGCTTAACTTTCCAGAAATGGACTCTGCACGAAGTTACACGCATGTTTTATATTTACAAGCATACGGACCATCCATTAGCTTAATTGCTATGAGAACATTCATCTAGTGGTGTCGAATGTACTTTGCTTTATCTCCTTCGGACCCTAAACTATCGTAATTGCTTGCTTTCCCTAAGCTTGTGATGTCATTACTTCTCTGTGATTTGTCATGACCAAAGTTACGCGTCAAGTGAGGATTAGGGAGCAATCTGACAGCCGATGACACCCTTCCCAGAAATCCACCAGAACTCGTTTCCCCGGCACTCCGAGTTCTACAACGTCCAAGAAACAGATTACAATGTACAGCAAATATACTCGAAGGAATCAAGAACGAATACTCGAAGTTCCTGGGCTTTTCTGCCCGATCAGACGTGAAAACCTATTTCCGGAATGTGTTATTTACAGGTCGTGGTACCGCAGAGGAATGAACATGGATTTGATCAGAGGACGTAGCGGAAGTCGCGGTTCTGCCTGTCCGTGAGATCCAGGAACTCCTGCGCGGGGACAAGAATAAGACCCCACACTAAAGAACGCAAAGTGAAGGGGAATCACAGACCTTTGGAACCTTCACATCCATCTTCTTGCCTTCAGGGGTGATATGTTCGATATAAATGTCGTCATACGTCGGGTCGTGCTCCTCCTTGTCCCTAAGCGCATTTTCCCTCACGAGGACCCGCCGGATAACCAGAGGAATGATACCACAGACAAAGAAACAGCCGCCAATGATACCCCAGGGGACGTAGTTCCTTGGCCTGTATTCGGCCTCCCACATGAGCGGAGCGACAGCGTTCCCGATACAGTAAGCAATCAGAACGATGGTGTTGGTCGTGATTCGTTTGGTGTGACCCGCAGTGATGGAGGTGATCCAAGAAAGAACGAGGACAAAGCTGGTCAAACCGACATCAAGGGTCCACATCGCACACAGAAGTCCAACCCTGTTTTCCCATGGCAACAGGGTGACGAGGAGACATCCCAGGATTTCGGGGACAGCACAAAGAGTGATGAGGTAAGCGCGGGAGTTGGGGATGCGGGCCGCAAGCTGAAGAGTCTGTCAATGGTGTCGAGGTGATGAAAAGTGTCGGCGCACGAACCTGCACTCCGACGAAAATGGTGATGATTTCAATCACACCGTCAACACACCCAAACAGGGTGCTCTGAAGGGGAGTCCATCCAAAGGAAGTAACGATGATGGTACGTTGGTTCAAGAGCGAGTTAGGAACGTTGGCGAGGGCAGTGAACAATGCGAACCACCAGGTCTTGGAGTCTGTCAGAGCCTCGATCATCTGTTCTTTCTTGAACGTCTTATTCTCCACACCAGTCTGATTCTCCCTGATCCGGAGGACGGCCTTTGCGCGCTCTTCGGGAGTGAGGAACCAAGCGCTGGTAGGCGAGTCTGGGAAGAGGAACCAATAAAGGACTGCGGTTACGACTGTGATCAGACCGGTGATAATCATGAGCCTGGTAATTTACAAGAATCAATTGTGGAGAGTCGAGGAGTAGGCTGATTGGATCACCATTGCCAAGGGGCAAAGCCCGTCGTCTTGATGTGTAGAGTGCCGAAGGAAATAAGCCCCCCGATGATGATCGCTGCTCTACAGGTTGAGTTGTATCTCGCGGGCTTATCATCACGACTATTTCTTACCAGTTCCGTTCATCAAAACTAGCGGGTATTCGATTAGGTCCTGGCGTCGTTGGAAGTAAAAGGTGGACTTACACCAGTAGCCAATTCTCAATGTCTGTTCCGTTCTGGTATAGAACATGGATGAAACAATGAGAAAACCAGCTGTGATAGAACCTTCGCAAGCACCCAGTATGGCGCGAACGACGAAGAGTCCGGCGAAGTTCTTGCAAGCAGCGTGGCACAGGAGAGCGCTTGCCCATACCAAGATGTTAATGCTGTGAAATCATGTACGTTAGAGCAATTGCTAAATTGGCTTGGGACTACCACAAACCTCATCCATTTACCGACCGGGAACCTTTGGAGCGCCAAATTCTGAGGGTACTCGAAAACAAGGTAGGCAAGGTAGAATATGGTTCCCAGCCTGAGTAATCAGACACCCGTTTAGTGTTTGTTTTGTCAGTGGTGTCAACGTTGGGAGCAGACGCACCAATTATACCTGGAACGCGCTTGAGAAGATATGGGAGCTATTGATAACTTGTTACGTACTGGTTGGTCGTGAGATGGGCATCCGTTCGGATTCCCAAAACGGCAGCATACCCCAGGGTGGTTTTGTCCATGAACTGGACCCAATAGAGGACTGATTCCCGGAGTCAGCCACACCCACCTTCGGAGAGGGGGACGCGAAGGTAAACGCACTAAACATGAGAGGCAAGAGGTGCCAATCGATCTTCCTCCTGAGCCTCTTTGCCTCCTCTGGCGTGAGGGTTATGTCCTCGGCAGCAGCGAGGATTGCGGCGGTATCGAGCGTGTACGCAGCGGCATATGGTTTGGACCCCTCCTTCTCGTTGCTGGAGATGGTCCGTTTCCTTTCGATATCGCCCGTGGTCATGATAGAGGAGGACGAAGGGCGGACGGAGTGGGGTTGCGAGGGTTGCGGAGTATATAAGGAAGAGAAGCTACGACATGACGAAGTGCGGAATGGGCCGAGTCGGACCGGTGAGTACACCCATGGCAGGGGAGGAGCTGAGAGGATACAAGAGGCGGAAGATGAAATGGCGAATGCAGCTGGAAGAGCGAGTCCACGACTGTATGGAAGTGTATGCTTGTATGGATCAACAAGCTAACCGATCTCTCCGGTCGCGTGCACGGCATCATTGATCCCGGAAATCTACCACTGGTGTCGAATCTGATGAGGGACTCGGACTTTAGCGCAGTGGCGCCTGGCTTGCACATGCAGGGTCGCGTATCCCGCGCATATACTGATTAGCAGAGCGGGGCCAGTCGTGTTGAGGGAGGAACGTAGTAGAGCCGTAGGACCGTAGAGAACGTGGCCGCCGCTCTGGGGACGAAAATGGTCCGCCGCCGCGGATTACTTTGTTCGGGACATGTGGGAAATCTGACGTCTGTCCCCAACCACTCCCTGCTCTTTCCCCCATGGACGCTGCCGCTCGTCGAAGGACATACGATATACCCAAGTCTGAGTCTGTCGGTCTCGCCGAATGGACGAGCAAGATTAAGGCTCTCCAGCGCCAAGTCGATGAAGACGAAGAGGCTGAGACCCGAAGGCTCGAGGAGGAGATCGTGGCCTCCAGGATGTCTAGGATGAGACGGAGTACTCTCCAGCCTCGTCCTTCGAGTCATGACCCATGTGAGCCTTTCATTGAACGCGAAAACCACCCCGAGATTCACCTCGCATCTCGACGCTGAAGCCGTCAACAAGTTCCCAAGGGTTGCGTCACCCCCACCAGACATTGACCATCCCCAGTCTGCCGAAGATAAACAGCGGGATCGCGAGGCTACAATGCGAAAGCTTATGGGTCAACGGAGTCCTGCCATGCCTCAATTTCCTCGCTCGAAAACCCCGTCGGAAATCCCGTCGCCCAAACCGTCGAGCCCCACCGACAGAACACGACAAGAGCCCATCTCATTAGCCGCTTTTATGGGCTCGCGGGAGACTGGACCCAGGATGAATAAACATGCTCCACAGCAGGATGCTCACGATCCCACACAATTTGACCAGCGAAGCATCACTTCACCCCATCCCGTATTTGGGAAGAATGGGGTTGCCCTGCCGGGGATGATACCAAAATCCCCTGGCCCTCAGCCGCGTACCTCACCCCGGTTGGTAGACGTAGAAGTTGCGTCTCCAATGCAGTCTACACCACCTTTGAACCTACGCGAGCGCAAGACTAGTACTCCCGCTGTTGCTCGGCGCTATGTAGAGAAGATCGAATCTGAGGGTTCTCCCGGACCTTCGCCGTCGCCAAGACTTCGTGATACACGAGAACATATCCGTGAACGTACGATGAGCACACCCTCCGGTCCCGGTCCTAGTTTGCAAAGATACACCAACCCGCCCAAACCATTACCTTCCAGTGCAAAGCCAACGTTCACGAACAAACGATCAACTCCGTCTCTTCAAGACCATGATAATCTCTCCACTCCCTCTACCCCCAATTTACATCGACACTCATACACTCCCAAGCCACTTGACAGCGAAGTAAAATCCGATCTCCCTCGAAAGACATTCCCGTCCATGTCTCGGCCAGGGCGTACGGAAACCGAATCGTCATCTAGATCCAAATCCCCGGCGCCGCCTGTTTCCACCCCAAATCTTCGACGAAGTCCTTCACCTTCTATGACGTCTATCCCCCCTTCACGACCTGCCACGGCTATCAATACTCCAACACTGGCTCGACCCGCGGAACCGAAACTAAACCTCCCGCTTCATGGACCGAAGATTACCTCCTTTAATCGATCGCCAGCGTTTTCCGACCGAACACCACCAAAGGGTGTCACGCCCAGCCTGAGTCGTCTTCAAGGTCGCGGCTTTGTGCAGAACATGGTTAAAGCTAGCGCAGAGCTCGAATTCTCGACCGGTGGAAGTCCTGTTTCTACACCCGAGAGGACTCGCACAGAGCCTCAGAAGAAGACTTCCGTGCTGGATCGTTGGCCAGGTACTGGATCTACTATCAGCACCCCGATCATTTCACCTGCACTGGTGCCAATGCGCAAGGCCAAGACATTAGATCCCGTTAACGTCACCACGTCTGGTCCCCTTGGCCTTCCTCAACCTCCCTTGGCGCAGAAACCGGTATCGATACCCGGACGTAAATCCCAGACATCCGACAAAGGGTCTGCCACCCCTCCCTTGTCGAAGTCGCCCTCGAAGGGCATTCTCGTCACCCCCAAGGAAAAGGAGAAACCATTGTCTCCAACCCCTCCCGCCACTTCGAATGGACATGTACCCGGGGTTGGCTCGTCGAATACCCTAGTGTCATACATCAAGCCAATGAAGACCGGCGACTCGGAGCCCCCGAGCCCCGTTAGATCGAAAACGTCAACTGTCACCGACGGTGCCGATGAACTGGGCGTGCGGAAGCGTAAGAGTAGCGGGAAGTTGAAGGAGAAGTCCGTTAGCTTTGCCGCATCACCTCCCAGATCGAAAGCGAAGTCTGTGGTGGATGTGTTACCCTCTCCCGGCAAACCGTTAAGCCATGTGCGTCCTTTACGATGCTGATGATCATTGAGGCGATTCATTGATCGCTACTCTCCCTTCATTTTCTTCACCCATTCTTTGTCAATCCACCCAACCACTTGTCCGCCTTGTTTTCCGTTGCTGCATTGACATGTTTGCTCCATACTTGGAATACACCTGACATTTTCCTGTATTCTTTCTGCCTTCACATGCCCAACCCGTTACCGCTGGGGATGTTATGTTTGTTTTGCTACATTATAGCCGACCAAGGACCGCGCCAAGAAACCCAAACGGGTGAAAATACCGTCTACCATTGTCAAGGAGGACAGACCACCAGTTATGTCGAAGATCGAGATACCCCCAAACACGGCCAATCTTGATCTCCCGAGGTCTTCAGGCGTCCCCCCCAGGCCCACGTTGCCAACATCACCCCTACCGCCGTCTTCACCAGCAGCACTTTCCACTCCTTCTAGCTCCGGTCGTAGGCAGCGGCCTCCTGTGCCCGTTCAGTCGTCCAAGTCAAGATCTCCGTCGCCGGAGCCCCCGGTTCGGTCACCGGGACAGGCACTCCCCCACAAGGAGCATTTTTCACCCTCTACCCAACCGAAGATTGTCGACAGATGGGCAAACGGTCCGATAATCGGTGTGAAGCCTCTTCTCAATGGGAAGGGCCATCCATCTTCTGTTACAACTTCTCCCTTACCCACCCCGGCCCGTGGCACCTTCGGACGAATCCCCTTGCCAGGGTTATCCATGGCTCGCACCCCATCTCCTCGTTGTACTGAGAAACCGGAGGACCGCGCTCCACAATCTCCCGTACCAACACAGGAGCTGCCTCAGGAGAGGAATAGCGGGGAACGAAAACCCGGTGTCGATAAACCGCAGCCACGCCGTCCCCCTGTTCCGCATAAGCCTTCTAGGATTCCAAGTACTGGAAACAGGGCGACAGTCATGGACGTTGCTCAGGTATGGTCGCAACACGAGGGGCAGGGCTCACAAGACACGGAGAGTCCTCGGTCTACCTCACCAAATAGTCCACTTGACCCTCATCCCGTTCGGCCCGTGGGGATCCAGCCTGGGGTCGATCACCATAGGGAACCGGAAAAGGAGCGGGGACGTGAGAAGGACGGGCAGGGACGGGATGAATATCCAGAGATGGACGTAAAGGCTGCGACTGCTGGATTGGATATTCAAACATCTGCCCTTTCATCTTCCACCATCGAGGCTCCTGGGGAGTCGGAGAAGGAGAAAGATACTTCTCTAAAAATGCCGGATCTACTCACCCCGACGGAAAAGAAGAAGTCGTCTTGGGAGAAGTATTCTGAGTTCATTATGCCTGCCCTGGAGGAGGAGTGGACTCCTGTACAAAGCCCTATGCCGACTTTGAGAAAGCCCCCAGGGGCGGCCACGGGAGCAAAGGAGGCGTCGGTCACTGCACCGATTCCAGAGATCAAGAGGTCCGAAGAGCCGAAGTTGGAATATACCTTTATCGACCTGCTTTCCACGGCGCTGGACCAGCAGGTGGAGTCCATCGAGATTGCTCCAATTGATCTTATTACCTTTGGTAAGTGGATTGGACACCTGTTCGTATTTGAGCTCACACTCCATTGAAGACTTCCCGAACTGCGCTGCTCCGAAGGTTGATATCAGACCTCTCTTGAAGTCGATACCCGAGCCCCCGCTCGCCGATCCCGGTGTGGTGACTGTGTCTGTTGACGTATTGTCCGTCGCAGGGTCCGCCTCCAGTGCTATCACTGGCGACACCACCGTGTTTTACGATACAGAGATACTCGCAATCATCCAGAGGGCCAAGGTCAAGAGTAGTGGTCTGGTCGATACCAAGGTTTGGGGTTGGATTGGAAGGGACGCTAAGGCGGGCCCAAAAGAGGAGAAGGCATTAGGGGATCTGGCGAAGAGATATGGGACGAAACTCGTAGGTGTTATTCTGGCCTCTTTTTCTCCAGCACAAACTCAAACTAGACTATAGGTCTCGGTCCAGCAGCACCACGAACCAATCGACATGGTTACCGTTCTTGGTGGCACATTAGCCATTCGTCAGGTACATGGAGGGGTTTCGATTCGATCCAGGACGTCATGCTAAAGCTGTCTGCGTCTAGGGGACCCGTGCCCATTGGTCTTCTGAGAACACCACCATGCACCTTGTGCGCTCAACGAATGGTGCCACGTTCATCGACGAGCAACACCTGGTATGTTCTTCGAATCTTGCTTTCGTATCACGACCTTTACGCGCCATACAGTCTGTACAGAGTCTATGCTCCGGCTTCAGCTATTGTTTGAGCATACTTCAAATGTTCTACGTGTGGAACGGACGGGGTGCAAAGCCTGAAGAGAGGAAAGCAGCCTTTGACTATGCCACTAGCCTTTGTGGTGATGCCGACAGTGTAACTGTACTTGACGAGGGTGAGAATGACGAAGACGAGATGTTTTGGGCGGTTCTCGGCGACGGTGACAAGGAATACGCCAACGCATTTCACTGGGCATGGAGAGCTGGTGCGAACGCGGGTGACCCGCAACTCTGGAACATCTCTGCTTCGCCGAGTCAATGGGTAGGGTCCATCCATCGTGTTACCAGAACAAGGCTAATGCATCCTAGTTCACGCATATCCCCGCTACGTCCAACCCGTCGTTTGACGACGGCGTGTTCATTTTGGACACCGTATGGGAGGTATTTGTTCTCGTTGGCACCAAGGCTCGGGGTAAACGGGAGGACATTCGGTTAGCACTCGCAACCGCAAAGGTATGCTTGTATTCCCAAGAGTAGCCCCCATACCGATTTTTTTTCAGGCACTCGTTTCTTCTGTTGGCCCGTCGAGACCCTTCGTGCCGCCGATTCATGTCCTTGTGTCCCCCTCACAAGTTCCGCGAGACCTCCGCCTGGCCGTTCGAGGTTTCAGCTTTGAGCTTCAGGTACGCACGTTCTCATAGGTTACTATTTTGTCCTCTGATCTTACCGTGCCCAGGGTGGAGATGAAACCGTTGAGCACATGAACATTCTGCCCGCTTCCCAGGCTCTTAATCACGTTTGTTTATTTCCATTCCTTGACACTCAAATGGTGACTGACCTCTAGGATGCAGCTCAATACGAGTCGATGGCATAAGGCTGCACTTGGGGATAGGACCCTGTTGCCTTTGGGGCTATCTCCTAACGATCTCAATTAATTTCCCCGTATACCCCCATCTCGCATCTTGCTCTCCACTGCATTTTTATCACACATGTATGCAATCATCTGTAACGGCTGAACCCATCTTTTGTAATACACGTTCGTTGTGTAACCTACGTACAGTGCCGAATCGTTATCCTAAGTCTGTTAGAGTCGTGTTCCCGAGGGTTAACGACCTTGGGCATTTACATGGACCTGGCCAATAGCGTTGGGTGCAGGAGAACCTTGAGCTTGAGCTTATTTTTTTTTAGGTTCCAAAAAAAAACCGAGGCGCATCCCATCTCGTAACACCTCTAAACCACTCGAATGGGTTCAGCGGGTGCAACCTGCTAGGGTATAACCTAACGAGGCCCGAGACGGTTTGCCCATGTCGCAACGACGCGCCACGGTTAGTCCTTTGGGTGGCATCGCCCTGCCCACAACTCGACACTAGCGAGAGTGAGAGGACCAATGGTTCTAAACCCGGGACCAAGGGTATACGGCCCGCAGTTCCCTGCGAGGCCGTCATAACTCCCCAAAGATCCAGGCGATGCCACCGTCCCTACGTAGTTCTACACTACACTACGCTCAACCTCCCCTATCGCACCACTTCAGTCAGGGGCGTGCAGGGTCATCTCATCTACGACGGGCGAGGACGAGCCAAGTCCCATAAGGAGGGTGCCCTTGGCGAAAACCACTTCAATCAGGGTCGCATCAAGGGGAGAGCCTCCCGCTAGCCCGCTGGGGTCAGCAGTCGAGCTAGCACTAGGGTCGCCTGGCTGCCAGCCTGGAGCAGAGCATCCCACTGACCAGGAGAGGAAGAGAACTGGGGAGAAAAAGAGAATGGGCGAGCGACCCGTCTTTTATGTGGTTTGGATTGGTTTCTCTGCGCGTTGAGGGGGTGTCTGTGTCGCTGGGATTGAAGAATCACATGGCTTTGGTTTATCCTCAGGAAAGAGATGACGTGGAGATGAGCGAAGAGGAGTTATTAATGTTATTTTCCTCGGATGTCCAGCGCAGAGGCCCTCCTAAGTTCTCGGGATCCGACGGTGCCCCTCGGTACCCTTGGTGTGTGCCGGGATCGCAACGTCAGGGGAGGATAAACACGGTGGGGAGATATGGAATGCAGTCGAAAGGGCGACGCAGCAGACTAACAGAGGACCTCTGTGTAGCAGACCATTCCGATAACATGCAAAGCGGATGAGCATCCGTGGGAATTGATACCATGGCTCCTCCACAACCCACATCCCTACGGACGGGCAAGTCCACAAGCCCCAAAGTCCAGAAGCAGCCCTCTAGAATTGTAAAGCGAAGTCACACCACAGATGCGCGCAAATCCCGGGTCGATGATAAAATCAAGAGGCGGATGTCGATGAGATATGCGGACATCTCTGTTCCGCAACCGACAGAAAACATCCCCGCTCTACCTACGATCCCCGCGGGTTTCAGGCCTACTCATGGACGGTCGGAAAGCCAGGGAAGTTTGAAGATTAAGAGGGAGAAGCAGAAGGAGGACGCTAGGGTCGCTGAGAACAAGCTGCTGGATAAACAGGATTTCAATCCGGATGCTTGTGAGTACGGACGCACCTCTCCAACCTACGAATGTTGAGCATGCGTTGCGCCAGATATTAAGCTAAAGCTCTCAAACTCTACCGAATCTGAACTACTATCGCTACAGTCCAAACTCCGGAACGCGAAGGCCGACGTGGCGGCAGAACTCCAGCGCAATGTATTTAAGAAGTGGGTACACAAGATCGATCGTTATTGAAGTTGCTGACACGTCGCGTTCAGTTACGCGGATTTTATGCTCGTTTCGAAGGAGATTAACGTGTTGGAGAACGAGATGCTCGAATTCAAGGATAGTCTTGCAGAATGGAAGAGCATGCCCTCACTGCTGCATATTGAAGAGTCTACATCGGCAGCTGGTGACTATGCATCGTCTCTTTCCCAGTTTTATGGTTGTTGACGTGCTTATAGATCGTCGCCGCAATGTCCGGTCCTCAGTGGCTGACCTTCGTATCCTTTATGCCAATCAAATGCAAAACCTTCACTCGCAGATTGAGGGCGCGGCTAAATACGTGCCAACTATGCCAGGGCGCCACATTATTACTGAGATGGACGGTGTGCTGGCATTGAACGCGGCCACTTACAAGGTCGATCACGCTGTGAAGTTTGTCGTGTTGGACGACGCGGTTCTCGTGGCTCGACGGAGAAGGCGGAGGAATAACACTGAGAGTGAAAAGCTTGTTGCGGAGAGGTGTTGGATGCTGGGCGAGATGCTGGTGTTGGACTCCAAGGATGCCACAAGTACGTGTGCGGCTATGCGTACATGGATTCGGTTTGCTCACGCTACCTCTCAAGATATGACGAACGTTTTCAAGATCCGGCACGGAAAAGAAACACACGTCTACAGGACGGAGGCAGCTGGGGATAAGAAAAGTCTGTTGGCAACGTTCCGGTCCGTTGCGGAAGACCTGGCAGCCAAACGGCGGAAGGAACGCGAAGGCGAACACGAACGACGAAAGTCCCTATGGGTTTCTGGCGATGTATGTATTTGGCTTCTCGACTGTTCGCACAACTGATCAGGTTCTAGACAGCGTCACATTCGTTTGAGAAGCTGCCTTCTATGCCAGATTGGATGGCAGACCTGGTACAAAAGTCTGGGACGGGGTCGACCGCGCAGGATAAAACGGAAGGAGATGCTCGCTGGGCTGGTGATTTTGCTGACAAATTGACCGTCGCGATCGCACTCAGGGAGTGGGATCAAGCAGTCTCGCTGGTCGAAGAAGGTAAGATATACGCCTCGAGATTGTTGGTTTATTGACAACCCATGATGTTCCCAGGTGAATCTAAACTTCCAACGATTCCAACCCTCAATGCAAAGCTGGCGCCATTGAAAGCGTCCCTGACTGCTGCCCTAATACATTCGCTGTCCGCCTTGGACAATCGCAAGACGGTTGTTGTTAGGTTGATTTCGCTTTTGCTGCGATTGGGCGCTGGTCCAGCTGCTCGGTCAACCCTCCTCGCTGCGCGATCGGAGGTAACCAAAAAGCGAGTCAGGATGATTCGTTTCGAGGGAGCCGTTGAGCAGTACATCAATGACCTTGCCGTCGTAGTTTTCACTGGAATCAAGCATACTGCTGACTGGTTCTTGGCAAGCTTCAAGGAGAATGATATGGCGAGCGGTATGTTCACGATAAATGGTTCCACGGATATTTGGATCTTACGCAGTGCGTGTGCAGCCTTCATCGATTGGGCAAAATTCCAGATGCAGGATTTTGCCACCATGTTCAGGAAACAGGTTTACACCTCGGACGTTGATCGAAGAACCGTAGAAGGTGCTCTGTCGATCACGTATTCCCAAAGCAAAAAGGTCCGCCGTAACTGCTACTGTTCTGCTGCAATACTGAATTGGTATTGTAGCTGCTGGAAGAGTTCGGGCTCGACTTCCGTTTCCTCCTCCAGGAACTTCTTGTTGAGAAGCCGAGGGAAACCGCCCGTCCTCGCCCGGCTCCTGCTCGTGTCGGTCCAGAACTATTGTTCTCCCCACCAACGATTACTCCATCTCCCACACCGGTCCGCTCGCGCTCTCCTACCGCGCCGACGCGCCAGAACACGGTCGATTCGGAAATTTTGTCCTCACCCGCAGACATAGCACCCTCGCGCTCGAGCACACCTGCCAGCTCCACGATTGACGCATTGCTCAACGAGAGTGGGATACCCTCCCCCCCGGTGCCGATCCCCCGGAAGACTACATCGAGGCACAATACGATAGAATCTCTGAGGGCCAAGTCCAACGCGTCGTTGCGGGAGTCAGCTGCGTCGATTGCAAATCCGCAAGTAGTAACCAGACAGGCTCCCCCCCGATCGAGGGATCGGCCCTCGAGCAGCTCGGGCAACCGTCCACCGCCAGTAGCCGTGCCCCCCCGGACCGGGATGATCTGATGGCTATGTCGTTCTGCGCTTCTCTACGGACTTTACTATATTACTTTGTGTGAATGTAATCCATGTTTCTATTATGGGACGGAACCTTTGCGGCTATTTGTGGGATCAGCCTGCGGAGACTGCCGACGCACCTGCAACCCGAGCCACATCAGGATCAATGGATGGGACACCCGCCCCAGGGACCGCATTGCCGGTCCCGCACAGACGACCACCTTCTCCAGAACTTGAGGCTTTGTTTCTGAGCCGTTCGTGCCCGACGAACGCCATGGACAATCCCTACCCGCCTCTGGAGGCGTCGACATCCAATCCACTCGGCTCCGACGGAAGTATCCATGCCCCCGGCACTTCTCCCCCGAATCCGGAGAGGCAATCACGTCCAACACGCCAAGGAATGGGCAACCGTATTGTCTCCTCACCGGTGTGGCCTCAACGAAGAGGAAAGAGCGCCTCCCGCACAAGACCCGGAACGTTATTTGCTTCCTTCAACCGGCCGTCTCCAACACGTGAATGGACGGTCTTTGAGCAGAGGATGGAGAATGAGGGACAGATGCGGACTAGGAACGCTTTGAGGGAGTCTGTGAGCGGAAGTGCTGCCACGTCCCCCTTCCGACGGGCCACGGACCTCACCGTCCGCTCTGAGTCGCCTGCCGCTGGTGCACCTCCGTTGCAACGTGCTGGCGTGGAGGACGGTCATGAATCCGACGATACTTCGACGATTGGATACGACTCCGAATCTGATCCCGAGGACTCTTCGCAATCCTCTACCCCAATCTCCGCCTCACCACCGCAGAAACGGCCCTGGTACTCGAAATGGAAACCCCCGCCCCTCACCCCGCTCCAGCGGAATATACTCAAGTGTGCGGTCGCATATTTTGTGGGGTCGATGTTTACATTCAACTCGACTCTCTCGAATCTGATAACTTCCGTCATATCGACGGAAGACGAGCGTGCACCATCCAAGTCAGGACACATGGTGGCAACTGTGTAAGCCCAAACCTCCGAGTGGGTCAGGATATTAGTGAGCTGACGCCTATCCAGGACTGTCTACTTCAATCCTGCTAAAACCATCGGTGGGATGTTTGAAGCCGACAGGTACTGTTTGCTCGGCGTGCTCTTTGCGGGATTCATTTCTCTAAGTAGCATGTCTGCTTACTGGTCACTGGAGGAATACGAAGGCCTTGACTGGCTCGCTGACACTATGGCCGTCCTTTTGATTGGGATTGGAATATGTGCCCTGGCGTGGACCAAATCCTGGATGGGACGTCCGTCATTCAATACAGGTAGATCGCTCACTCTCCAGTCGAAATGGGGCATTTCTGACCATCCCTGTAGCCTGTAGCATGACGTCCATTATTTTATTTATCGTGTATGCCCCTCCTCCAAAACCAAGACATTCAAACACTCATAAAATTTGTAGCGTTGTGCGAGAAGGTGGATTGGAGACGCTTCTCCAAGTAGCGTTCATCGTCTTGATTGGGTCAATTATCTCCAATCTTGTTTGTTTTTGCCTCTGGCCTCAGACAGCAACAAAAAAGCTACAGGATGACATGCGCAAGACCCTCGACTCATTTTCCACGCTCCTTTCTACGCTCATTTGTTCGTTCTTGTTGGAGGAACCACCCGCGAAGAGCCGGGAAAAACTACATCGGGCGGTTCAGAATCACCAAACGAGCTTTACTTCACTCAAGAGCAATCTCTCCGACGCCAAGACGGAAATGATTTCCAACTCCGCAACCCCCGACTCTCTCCCCAAGGCATACGAGGACGCGGTTGACAGCATGAACAGGCTTGCTCAGCATCTTAACGGTCTTCGCAGCGGGTCGAACTTTCAGTACGATATCACCAAGAAGTACCAAACCCTTCAGGGGAGGGGTAGACCGGGATCTTCCCCTGCCCCTGTTCCAATGGTCGCCCAAGCCAACAAAGGGAAAGCACCAGTAGCCTCTGACGGCGCAGAAGACGAGACACAACTTTTAGACACTGCGGTTGATATCTTTGGCGACATCGTTGACGAACTTGGTCCTCCTTTGAAGGCACTCTCCACCATCTGTACCACCAGTTTGAGGAAAATGAAGAGAGACGACTTGAAGTTAGAAGAATTCGATCAACTTATGGAAGACATCGAACGAGCGCTCTTTACATTCGACAGCACTTCAAATCAAGCCGTTGTCCGGTTGTATAGTAGCAGGATCTCTTCTTCTGGTTCTTACCACTCTCTCGAATCTTCCCTCGGCGACAACCCTCTTTTCACATCCGGCACCGAACACGAGAATGTATTTTTGGTCTACTTGTGAGCCTATTGTACCCTTGTTCTTCCTTCACTAATTATCGCGATCTAGTTTCATCTTCACTCTTCAAGAGTTCGCTGCGGAGTTGACGTCACTGGTGGATGCGATGTCACGGGTGGCCAGTCACTGGCGTGCAGTCACTGCCCGTGGAAATTGGTTCAAACGAAGAATCGGTGACGTCAAGCAGTTCTTCCGTAGCAACGTGTGGTTATGGAAGAAACGGATTTCTGCTCCAGAGAAACGCAGGCGCGTTGTTCGTAAGATATGTTCGTTGAGTTCCGCTCTCATAACGTAGCCTCCCTAATACCCTCCCCCAGCATCGTTCGTACTACGGAGAGACAACGATTCCACGCGGCGTCAGGTTTATTTCCCTAAGATCCATCCGCACGCTCCGAATACAGTACTTACGCCGAAGAGATCAACCCTCACCTTCTGGGGAAGGGTAAAACAAACACTCTGGGTCATTGGAGACAGATTAAAGGAGCCCGATATCAAGTATGCCGTGAAGGTCGGGGTGGCCATCGCGGCGTTGGCTGCCCCTGCATTCATCAATGCCACTCGTCCTATTTTCACCGAATATAGGGGTGAATGGGCGTTGATTTCGGCAAGCAGCGTTTCTAAAGTTTTGCATGCGCGGGTATTCTGACGAACGAGCACAGTTTTTCGTTGTCATGTCCCCGACGATTGGGGGGGTGGGTTCTTTTCCTCTTCTCTTTACGCTGGTGATTTACGGCCATATTCCTTACAGACGAATTTCCTGAGCGTGCACCGCATCCTCGGAACACTGTGAGTACAACGTACAGGGGCAGTAATAGGGGTCCTCACGCATACACAGACTCGGTGCCTTCACCGCTGCTGGAGCATGGTCAGCGTTCCCGGAGAGTCCAGTGACCCTGTCGATCTTTGGTTTCTTTTTCTCTATCCCTTGTTTCTACTATATTGTTGCCAAACCAACCTATGCAACCTCCGCCCGGTTTGTTTTGCTGGCATACAACCTCGTATGTCTGTACAGGTGCGTCGGTAGTCATTTGCGTCTACGAGTTCTAATGGGGACGACTGGATTGTTTTGCAGTTATAATATCAGAGAGGAAGACGAGAACATCATTCAGCTTGCTACGCATCGATCCGTCTCGGTGACCGTTGGCGTTGTCTGGGCCGGCGTCGTTTCGAGGTATTGGTGGCCGACAGAGGCTAGAAGAGAGTTGGGCAAAGCTCTGGGAGAGTAAGCTATATTTCTCTGATCGTTGTGCGTGTCGACGCTGATTTTGCGCCATTCAGGTTCTGTTTGAATATTGGGTGGCTGTACACCCGTCTGGTGGCTTTCAACTCCGCGGGAGATAATGTAGACAGCTTCTTCGACGAAGATGGTGCTTCAACTCACACATCTGCTCTCCCGGCCCCCACGGAGTCTTCCACGCTTCTGAAACGCAACAAGGCCAGAATGTCAATTTCCATCCAACACTTCATGTCCATGGAATTGCACTTGCAGCTCCAGCTGATCGAGTTGCAAGGACTGCTCTCTCAGACACAACATGAACCCCGGTTGAAGGGACCGTTCCCTGTGCAATTATACCGATCCATCTTGACCAGCCTGCAGAGCATTCTGGATAAATTGCACAGTATGAGGTGTGTGACGTCGAGGGAAGAGTGGCACACGGTAAGCTCTCCAGCGTTTGTTGGATGGTCGCTAACCTATTATCTCCAAGACCGTCCGTCGTGATTTCATTCTTCCTGTAAATCGGGAGCGACGGGAGATGGTTGGGAACATCATCCTCTATTTCTCTGTCTTATCCTCTGCCTTCAGGCTAAAGGCCCCACTTCCTCCATATCTTCCCCCCGCAGCGAAATCCCAGCAACGTTTGGTCGATGCGATCAGGAACCTTGATGTGGTAAAAAGCCGGGACGTAAAAGGCTCGAGACAGCTCTTGTTTTTTGCTTATGCTTTGACAATGAAGGGGGTCATCCAGGAATTGGACTTCCTAGGCAAGACTGTACAGGAAGCCTTCGGTGTAATTGGAGAAGGATTGGAGGAGTTCGAGGAGTTGTTTAAACTCGAGACTGGACACTTGGATTCTGTCGCTTAGTCGAGATTGTTGTGCTACGTTACCGTTTATGATTTTTCAAGTTGAAGCATGGCACGTCACGTGTGACGGCCGACTTGTTTCAAGTCTCACGGTTAACCCGGAACCACTTACTCCGGGCGGGTTTCCTCCTTCTAGTTCTTTGTCAAATCCCTGGATTTACGATCCATTGACCTCACCACCGGTTTAACGAATCTTTTCGAGGGGCTTACAGACGATTTTGCAAGTAACAGCTGCGATGTCGCGTCAGGGAGATCCCCTCTCAGAACACTCTGTACGGTTCTCGTTTCGGTTTCAGCGATGCTTTCATTCAACTCGTCAACCCTCCCATCATATAGCACAGAGACAGAGATGATCTACTGAAGGTGCTGGACTATGCGCACTCCGGAAGCGTCGAGAAGAAACGGAGGGCTGCTGAGGATTTGCCTCGTTATGTCCAGAGAGTCCCGGAAATGCAAGACGACATAGTCAACGCCGTGTATGACTTGTGTGAGGACCCATCGGCCGAGGTGAGCATTGTTCCTCCGGTTTGTCATGTCTACGTTGGCCCACGATTTTGAGTCAGGTTCGAGTAGAAGGGTATAATGCTATTGTGGCTGTATCAAAAGAAGACCAAGGAATATTGAGGCGGAATGTCGATGTTTTGGCCCAGCTACTTCAATGCGGTGAGCACAGACCCCTCTCCTTTCCAAACTGCCATAGGGCATTCACGCACGGGAGAAACAGATGACCCAGAGGAGATCGTCCATATCCGACAGGGGCTGGAGCAGCATCTAGCAATCGACCCTAGTGTTACCATGACCGTGTTGTGTGATCAATTGTCATGGTCCGAGGATGAACAAGGAAACCGAGAACAGCTGCGAACGCTTGTACTCGAGTTTCTGGCCATGAGCATTAGATCCCTCAATGTCGCCATTGCTCGTTCGTCAGATCAAATTCTTGTGGAAGGCATTATCAACGTAAGTCTTACTCCCTCTATCACCGTCCGTTTAACGTCGCAGGATCATAGGCCCTTCCTAACGCCCCACCGTCGGACGTGCGAATCATGATCAAAGATATTTTGCTAGCGTTACCAACCTTCAGGAATCGGACGGACCGGGGCGACGACACACTCTTGAAGCTTCTGGCAAAGATACAAGTCTCTCTTTCGGCAGAAATGTCGTCAAGCTCGAAGACATTACCGAGCACCTTGTCCCTGTTGGACGTAGCCCACCTCTGGGTTGCATCTTCTGCTCGGCCGCTGACTCTATTCAGATACTATTTCAACTCGATAGTGAACGACATTTACAGTTTTGAAACCCAAACTCAAGTCGCGATAATCAGCAACATCATGAAGATGCTGCAGATTTATTTGGACAACCCAACATTGCACGATACGTACGCGGCTCTGAAGCAGGCTACGGACCGATCATTGCCATTGCTCAAGGTTCGTCTCTCATGACTATTCTTTCATTTGTTGAACAGTGCCCTCGCCCCTAGATATTGGTCGACTCAAAACCCCAAGATGAGATGACATGGAAAGCATGTCGCACGCTCTTGGAAGCCTTTCTCACTGTGAGTATGAGGAGATGTCGCGACTCCGCATCCCAGACATGATCTTCGAAACCATTTATAGAGGACAACAAACCGAGACAACGATTGGCCGGAATTGGAAATACCGGAGGAAGCAAAGAGCGGGATCAGAGAGTTGGACGTGCTGGCTGAGTCCCAGCTTAAGGAAGGGGGGGACGGTGATTATTTGCAGGCTGTGCAAGACACCATAAGGGTTCGCAACCAGACTCGTTTATCATCCACCACTCATTTTTGATTTCCGACGAACATTTCTTATCCATTTTCCGCAGACATTGCTTGCAACCCCTATCGGAGGTTCGCATAGGCGTGGCGGGAAGAGAAAATACGAGTCAGATCGGCACTACCGAGGGTCAGATCCAACATCCGAACAACAGAGGCTGGACAGGTTTGAACGGGGACACGGCTTCGATGGGAGCGGTCCTAGGGAGGTTGTCCGATCGAGGTCACCGAAAAGGTCGCGATTGAGGGATGAGAGGGATGGCGAGCACCAACCATCGTTGTTAAGCAGGTTGGAAGTTTCTGGTGCGTCATTGTCGGGGTCTTCAAGCCAACACAAGGATTTGGTTTCCGCGGCTGGGAAAACGACGCACCCCCCGTCACTGCCCCAGAAGCCCGTGTCTAATGGTCTCCTGCCCGCAGACAGAGACAAAGACCCCGTGCGAGGGTTCAGCATCAAGGGCGCTGCAAGGGGGGATTCAGAGACGGATGGCCAGAAGAGAACGGGTGACCGAGACGGGTCAGCAGAATCGTTGCTCGGTCGGGTGGATGGTCGTCGCGGAGGTCGACGAAAAGAACACCGGTAGCACTCTCTGTCTTTCGAGTAGCGGCCATTTTATGGCGTTTTGGGGATTTAAGGAGTCGTGACGTCATAACAACGAACGTCACTCGTCCTCTGTTATTTTTGGCCAGGCTACCAAGCGGGTTCTATGCACGTAACTATTCCTGTGACCACGCCGAGCGGTGTTGACAATGTCTCGTCAACCACGGCATACGGTCGAGATCACGATCCACAGAGCCCAACACGTTCCAGTAGGCGATATCCTGAACTTCTCTTCCGACCCTTGCATCTACGCTACACTCTATCTACAAAATCCCACCGATGGAAAACCTGACGATTCTCCGCGGGGACAGGTTCTGGCATACCGCACTCCCACAGTCAGGAGTAACCTGGAGCCGACGTTCGATTGCAAATGGTTCGTGGGGGGCATCCCAGAATCCGGGTTCGTGTTGAAACTACGGTTGAGAGACGAAGATCCGGGACAGCTATCCAATGATGACAGACTGGGGAAAGGCGTGGTCTTTGTCCCGAGTCCAGGAGAGAGGCTTGGGGAAGGATGGGAACTCAAGGAAGGCGAGTGCAAGATTGAGAAGAGCAAAGGCGCGATCAGCAGTCACATCTCGACTTATGTTGCTCGGCTCGTCTCGAGAGGTGGTATTGGGCATCATACCAGAGTCTGGGTGTCGGTGAGGATTATAGGAAAGTCCAAGGTTTTGAAGGACGATCCAAACAGGATATATACCCTTGGTCCCCGTAAGCAAGCTGAACATTGTGGCGGACGAGGCTGATATGATTCTTGCCCCTCCCTTCCCCTCAGATACCTTCGTTCGACACTTCTCGCCCTTGATCGGTTCTGCCCTACCCACATCAGACTCCAAGGATGCTCCCCGTTCCGAACGACGGGAAAAGAAACGAACTACCACATCGTTCATCGCAAACCGTCTCCAGCTAACCGGTCCAGTCCCAACGTCCCTCAGGCATAGCTACGTCGGCTACAGGCCGTTCATCGAATGGATGTTCACGAAGAGGGGGATCAAAGGACGTCTTCTTCATCGGGCGCTACACAACCAATACGCCAGCATCTACGGTTACGGAAAGGACACGGAATGGGGCGTCGCTGAGCCATCTGACCTGGGCGAAAGTGCCAGACATGCATTCGCGAGAAAGTTTCTACGGATGACTTCCTTCGGGTCTCAAGGCCGGATGTTCACGTACATCATTACTCTCGATGGAGAGATGAGGTTTACGGAGACTGGAGAGGAGTTTCTCATCGAACTGTTGAGCAAGCACAGCATGCATGCGGATGTAGCTAAGGAGATTGCTTATTCTGGGGAGTTCTTCGTGAGACTCATGGAGGGGCAGGAAGGACAGTCGGAGGAAATAGACGAGGGCGAGCCCCAGGATGAGAACCCGGAGCACTATGAGTTGGTCATCGACAATGACTCGGGAACATATCGCCCGCAAAAGGATCTTCTCCCCACTCTGGAGGAATTCCTCGCTAGCGATGATAACTTTGGGGGGCTCGGAAGGGTTGTGACGATGGACGCTTTTGACGAGACGATGGAGAAGTGGAAAGAGGAGAGGAAGGAAGCCAAGAGGGAGGCGAGAGGGAAGGAGAAGGGAGAGGGACTGCCGAAGATGATGCAAGTGAGAAGAGGTAGTTCCATGAGTAGTGTCATGAGCAACGTCGAGAAAGGGACTGGGAGGTGGTGCAGCTAGCGGTGGACTTTTTCTTGTTACTTGATTTTGTAAAGTACTGTAGATCCTATCTTGAAATGTCTGCATTCAGCGCATCCGTACCTTACGGGATCCTAAGCATGGGAAAACGCCCTTTAGATTATAGAGGGCCCCTACGACAGTGGTGACAATCCACAGAACATCACCAGGAAACACCAATTGATCACTTCAGGCAAGAACAATACCGGTTGGACCGAGGTGATCCAAGTTCTCTGGCGGGAAGTTCTTGAGAGGTTCCCTAAAACCCAATCAGCATGGCACTTTCCAAGGTCAAAGGGCCCACTCACTTTCTCATCTCCCAGATATCCTCACTGCTCTTCTCCAATCTACGCTTCGCCCACCACTCGGCGCGACGACGGATCCATGCATCCCGCCTGTCCTCGGGATGCAACGACTTGTTCGCCATGCAAAACTTGAAATCTTCCATCTTCTGGCCACACTTTGACATCTCCCCATGCCGATACAACGACTTGAGCTGGACGCCCAGGACTGAAACAAGTGGGTATGATAAGTGTGTGTTCGACGTGTCATTAAGAAG
>Ga0307517_10001047_pt1 | contig 46814 bp, 67 predicted proteins | sample 23_EM_MG_FD_194515 | JGI IMG/M metagenome (GOLD analysis project Ga0307517, IMG submission 194515) | Populus trichocarpa ectomycorrhiza microbial communities from riparian zone in the Pacific Northwest, United States - 23_EM | ecosystem: Host-associated > Plants > Roots > Unclassified | place...
TAACCGCCATGATGAGGAAAGGGGAGGAAACTAGAGCAAATGCCGCCAGTACGATAACCAAAAATTCTACTACTGCTCTGAGATTGTCCATTTTGTATCCCCTTTGCCCTACTGGGCTTGTCGTGTGGTGTGGTTTGCAGTGTAGTGGCTCTACTCCCTCCTGTAAAGCCACTACTGCTATCTATTTTAGGATTGTTTCAGCCATGCGCAGTCCTCATAAGGTAGGGAGGAGTCGGCGTGAAAGAATAGCGTTTCTTCCGGGACTACCAGAGTCGCCACTTGTGTTCCTTTGCGGACGTTACAACGGACAATCCCGGCGCTATGGCTTGTTGACGTGATGAGCCAACCCGCGTCATTCCACACGTCCGTGGTGGCGAACTTATCATAGAACTTGTCGTGCTCACTTGCCCGGATTGGGAGGTTTGCTTCCGAATTCTTGTAACTCCGCCCAATATGGGGGGCGCTACCAGTCCAGATGGATAGGCCGTACTGTATCCCATTGTAGCTGGTAGCTTTCTTTTTCATTGCCCTAGTCCCCTTATGCCCTAGCAGTATGCCCGGTACAGGAATGCGATTCTATAGATATAAGAAAGCCCCGTCAACCGGACGGGGCTCTATTCTATAACCTTTTCAGACGCTCTATGCAGCGCTCTATGATGTCGTAGCTAACTCCCCTTGGGATGTCCTCAAACCCGTAGACTATCAGCTCATAACCGCTTAGCCGTAGCCTGATAAGTGCCGGGAATTCGTTACTTATGGGCATAGTTTGCCCCCATCAACTCTACATAGCGGCAATCCGCTGTTACTACTCCCGGGCGTACCTTGTAACCTTTGCGCATTGTTAGGCACTCCTCCCAATCCTGAGCAGCTTCTACCACGTTGGCACTACTCCACGTCTCCGGCTCATAATATTCTTGGGCACAACTGGCGCCAGTTGTAGGCGAGCCAGTAGAGAGACAAAGGGTAGTAACTAGAACAATCTCGGCAAATGCAGGCATATCAGATACTCCCGAAAGTTTACTATTTCCGTTTTAAGTTGGGCGGCCTAGCTCTAATCTTTTCAATGCTAGGCCCGTAGTCTGTAAACATACCGCTACCGAAAAGGGTATAAGTCTCCCCCTTTAGGGCATGATATATAGTTTCAATTTGCCCCCTCTCTACCCGACCTAGTGTCGTAGGATCTAGAGTGCCTAGCAGGGTTTTTAGAATCCCGGCCAGTTGAGGCGATAGAGCTTTTAAGTTGAGACTATCGCCGTCGATTAAGGGAGGGGGCGACGTTGGGTTACGTCGCCACACTTTAGAGCCTCCTATTAGATTGCCTGTATTACGTCATAACCCATATTGCGCAATCGATCCAATCCAGCGGTGATATACAAGTCCCGGAACTTGCCGCCGTTGAAGTTGGCAAAGTGGGCGCCCATACGCTTTGCTTTATCGTCCCAACGTTTCTGGAATCCATCCGGGAAAGTGTAGTAAACCCGTACAGCTTGCCCTTCTATTTCCTCCCGTTGTTCGTGACGTTTGCAGTCGCGACCATACGCCGCCAACAACTTTTCCGACTCGCTATCAGTCCCGCAATGGTCCGCCATTCTCACGCCGTCAACCCATAGGCCGCGCAATGCAGCGGCAAACTTGTCGTAACCATATCCCCCGGCACTACCTTGTTGCATCCCGAAAAGATCATAGGCGGCAAAACTTTCGTGGTCCTGATTCTGCCCCCAGTCGCGTTTAGTTTGGGATGCAGTAACAGCCTTGGCAAATTGCGCCTCTGTTAGAACGCCTGTATTTAGTGCCGACTCAAGACAACGGGTAGTCGCATTATCGCCAACGTTCCACACGTCAACGGATACCCGGCCACCATTGGAAAAGTGGGCGTTTACAGTGGCGATATGCTTTCCACGTTTGAGGACGACAAAGGCCGAAACGGATTTACCGGCGGATGTTTCGCGAACTTGAGTAGCCATTTTGTAACTCCCTTGCCCTACTGGGCGTCTATTGGTACGGGGTAGAGTAGAGCAGTATTCCGACTACTGCAAACCTATTTTTGCTTTTCTTTTACAGGCCGCTCACGGGTTACCTTAGAGACGGGAGTGGGATACTCCCCCTCAAAAAACAGTATCCCGCCACACTGGGCTAGGCCTTGCTGGCTCATACTTTCCGCCCCACGGTAGGAGGAGGCTATAGACGCCTGTAGAGCCTTGAGCGTGCCTCCCGGCTCGCCAGTAAATAGGACCGACTCGCCTACCTCTAGGCTCGCCATGATAGCCTTGCGGCCTCCCTCCCGTGGTCCCTTGAGGACTTTTCCCTTTTGTGTCGGTTGTCCCGGGAGGGATTTATTTTGCTCATTCATTGTTTCGACTCCACTTTCCAGACTAGCGAAAGGATCTTAACGTTGGGGTTTTTTGGTTGTACCCATGCCACAAAGGCCGCTTTTATCTCTACCCGTGACATCTCATCCGCTCCCGGCATATAAGTATTTTTATACTTCCCAGAGTCTACGCTAACAGTATAAGTCTCCCCGTCTAGCGTTTTATATTCCTTTTCAACTTGTACCCGCTCGAAAGTATCCCGGAATACCTCCTCTGGGCTATCGTCAAACGTTACGCTAACCGATAGCGTAGACTTTGCCTGACTATTAGCCCAAACCTGCATAGCGGCATGTAGGCCAGAATCGGTGTGGTAGTCCTTACGGTTTGGCTTATTCATCAACTGGCTCTCCACTGGCCGATTCGATTTGCTGGCTACAGTGGTCGCAATAGAGGTCTGGATTCTCATAATTGATATCAACTCCCGAGGCTACCCATCCGCTCCACAACTCACGTTGTCGCGTATCTTGGCTGATTTGCTTATATTCCGACTTGGCGCATGCTTTACAGAGACAACCGCCGTCCGCCATTACTAGATATTTCGGATAGCCTCCCGGCCATGCATAAGGCTGGCGGATAAACTCCCGGACTTGTACAAGTACCTCATTGCGTTTAGTCGCCATGATTAGAGCCCCTTAAAATCGGTGATAGAGTAGCGGACGGTTTTATATTGCCACGTGAAAAGTTGGTTAGTCTCAGAATACAGACACTCTGTAGTCTGGGCCATTGCCTCATATTGGCGAAACAACTTTTCTGTAATTTCCCGCAGTTGGTGGCCAGTCCGTCCCATCTCTACAGCGTGAAAAGTAACAGCGCCAGAAGTGAGGCATACGCGTCGGCAAAGTTCCCGACTAGTTAGGCGAGCCATTAGCAGTCCTCCTCTGGCGACTCATTGTCGCGGCAATAATCCACGACATCAAATCCGAAATTTAACTTTTCATCTTGCGACATCCGGTCGTAACAGAGAGCCCACAAGTCACCGTCCTGATGTAGTCGAAACTTGTCTCCCTCCTCTGTTACAAACTCGGCATTATTGAGAATCCAATCCCAAGCTTCCCAATAGCATTCATTCTCAGGATCATAGGCCGCTTCCCATTGTTCCCGGTTAGCCTCGGTTAGCCCCCATTTGGCGCAGTGGACTAGATCCAATGCCCCCAGACTATCAGTCACAAAGTCCCGAGGGATGAATCGGCCACGGTTAGAGTCTAACAGCAGCATAACAGCGGCAAGTTTTGCAGTAGGTGCGGATATGATAAACATGACTAGTTGGCCTCGGTTTGCAGGTAGTCGAAAGTTTCTTTAGAGACAAGTCCCCAGCTAGAGCCATAACCCGCCAACAACTCCCCAGCTAGCTCTAGAGCCGCCGTATGGTGATAGTCGTTTTGATCCTCTACGCCCCAGAGTGATCCTGAGACGCTTGTCTCCTCCCCGTTGTCGTCTAGTAGAGTGACAACTACGCCGACATATTGCCAATCCCCTACGCACCATCCCCGCAGATAATTGAAGTCAGACAATGCAGCCTTTGCCGCTTGTTGGCGTTTAGTCTGGCTTCCGTCATTGTAGGGTTTGGCGTCCCATCCATCACGGCGGGCAATCCGGCAAGCTTCCGCATAATCGTAGAAACGCTTAGAGCCGTGACGGCCGCCATTCAAGACAAACTCCCCGGGGAACTTATCCCGACTTACCCAATCAGATACAGGCCCGTGCCCATCGCATTCCTTCCACGGCTCCCCACTATCAGTATCCTCCTCAAAGGAGACGCGGAAAGTGAAAGCTTTCCCGGCATATTCCGCTTTGATAGTCTCCCCGCAAAATTCTACGGTAGTCGCGGGGGGTTTGGCGTCCGCCACAAGCTTAGCGTAGGGGGACTGGTAGGATAGAACCTCTACCACTACACTAGTCCCGTCTAGGATTGCCACTAGGCGGTGGGGGGCGCCAGTCTTCCAAACGTCTACAGCAGCCTTTAGCGCTACCTTTGCCGCCGCTAGGCCACGGGGCTTAACGTCCAGCTCTAGCCATTGGGCGTCCGTGTCGAATGCCACGCCAGTGGTGCCAAATACTTGCTGTACTTCTATCCGGTATTTCATTTGCAGCTCCTTTGCCCTACGGGGCGTTTGTTGTCGGTTGACGTGGCAAACTATGGCAGTACTTCCCGATACTGGCAAGCCCGTTTGTGATTTTATTTTGTCCGGGCTTTCCCTTCTATATAGGCACGGAAAGCCCAGAATTTATTTTGCTTTCCGGCTTGACTGTATCATTGATACTGCTAGAATTACCCGTAGCAGGCAACGCAGCCCCGGACTGGGCGAGCACTGGAGACAAACACGGAGAGTGCCTGCGATTTAGGTCGTTAGCTTCCTATCTATTAGCCTGCTCATAATAAGCTTAGCTTGCTATCGAATTCGTTAGTTAGCTACCTATCTTTCCCGGAACTCCGACAATTTGCTCAGGGGTCTGCCCTCCCCTGCGGATCTGGAAAGGGGTTGGGGGGTGTAGGTGCAATGGAGGCAGACCCCTGTAGGGGAATCCGGTGGGAGGGCTGCAGGGGAATCGCCTGACCCCTGTGATGGAAACACTCAGACCCCTGTAGCGGTAAGCAGCGCCCTTCCCGACTATAGCCTTGGGTGGTTGTGGAAGCAAGGAAGGGTGTATTGAACTCCTCAGTTCCCTAGTTAGGGAGTTCCCTACTGAAGTATTTGCACAAGGAACTGGACAAGCACTCAATTCAGGACTTAACTATCTACTCAAGGGCTTGGGGACCACCCTAGCTACTGACTTCCTTACTCACTTGATTCCCGAGGCAATCACAATGGCTATGAAAGTATTCGTTATCACCTCTCAGAAGGGTGGCGTGGGCAAGACAACTATCTGTGGGCATATGGGTGTGCTGCTCTCCCGCCTCGGCTTCAGGGTGGTGCTGGTAGACACTGACCCACACGCGGGCCTGACAGACTGGTGGAATGACCGTGAGGCAGAAGAGCCACAACTACTGTCAGTTGCCTTTGATGCACTGGCTAACTCTCTGGAGCTGCTGAAGAACTCTGGCGTGGACTTCGTGATCATTGACACCCCGCCGCAAGTTAGTGATGGCATTAAGGATCTGGTGATGCTCGCTGATCTGGTAGTCATTCCCTCTAAGGCATCTCGCCATGATCTGCGTGCAGTGCGTCGTACTGTTGATCTGGTGGAGGACACAGGGAAGAAGATGGTCTTCGTGCTGAATGAGGTACGTCCAAAGACGCGGATTGAGGGTGAGGCGATCTTGGCTATTGCCCAGCACGGTAAGCTCGCCCCGATCATCCACTACCGTCAGGACATCGTTACGAGCATGATCGATGGTCGCACCATTCAAGAGATTGCCCCTCGTTCCCCGGGGACTGCTGAGATTACCTCCCTAGTGGAATACTTGGTGAAGCAGGTAGGGACTCGGCTACCGAACCACTCAGGTAAGGAGGCAGTGAAGCGGGGAGGTAAGCAAGCAATTACTGACCCAAGCACTCAAGTCACTGCGCACTCAGGGACTTACCTCCCCGCTCCACGAGGGAAGAAAGGAAGTACTAAAGGAACCGCTTCCTCCGTGAAGTAAGTACTGGCATACTGAATTACCCAATTAGGGAACTCCCCAGTTCCCCAGTTAGGGATATCCCTGAATAGGGAAGTACCCAGCTAGGGGAATCCCCAATTACTCAGTTAGGTGAACATCATGGCAGCGATCAAACCAGCCAGCCTCCCTACTAACATCTTGGCGAAGAAGGCTCCCATCACGCCATCAGCACTGCACGATGTGGAGCCACCCGCTAACGTACCTGTGGTGGCTACGCCGCCTGTAGCAGCTCCTGCTGAGCCAGAGGGCAGGTTGGTGCAGCTCAGTGTGAACGTCAGCCAAGAGACATTCGAGCGGTTCAGTATGGCCCGGGTGAAGACTAGGAAGAAGGGTCAGCCAATCATCAACGAGGCGATCCTAGATTGGCTGGAGAAGAACAAGTTCTGAGGGGGGTAGTGGGAATGAAGAAGGGCGCCTTACGGCGCCCTTTGTCTTGCTGGAGATTAGATCACAGCAGTTTGCCCTGTCCGCCACGCCCCGTCTGGATGGTTGGTAATTGCTCAAGAGTTTCATCCAGCTCTTCCTGATTAGGCGGAGGGAGGCCTTCGCCGTGGACTGAAATCTTATCCCCCGGCCCAAGGATTGGAATCTGGTTCAGTGGTCCTTCACCCATGTCCGGGTTATCTTCCTCAGAGACAAGTACCCGGGCATTGAACAATGCGTATCGTAGGTTGTCACGCTTATCTGCCCATGCAACTCGGGAGTTGACAACGTAGGCAAGTGTACTGCCCCGGCCAGAACCGATACTGATTGTCTGTATCCAGTTACCCTTGATCAAATCAGTAAGGGCTCGCTTGATCGTAGGCAGTGAGCATCGGTTCAGTTTTGCAAGGGTTGCCTGACTAGCGACTAGAGCCCCACGTTCATCCATGTTGGCGATCAAACTAATCATCAACGTTGCCGCCCGGGGATTCTCCCGGTTCAGATGTGCCAGCAATTCGAGTGCTTTCCGTTCAGCCTGCACCCACGTGCCCCGGAGGTCAGGGGTGTTGTACTTGGTAACGGCTTCGTTCATCATGGCTACCCTTCCTAGCGGACAAGATTGAGTGCTAGTGTGCATGCGTGATTACTAACCGTCAAGGGTGATCGTTAGCAGGCACAGATGAGCTAGGGATAGCTCACAGGATGAGCTACATAATCTGGCAAATTGGTGATTGCTAACGATCACAGATGAGCTATGGGTAGCTCACGTAAGTAGCTCAAGTAGGTGAGCTAGGGGTAGCTCATTCAGGGTGAGCTAGCTGAGCCTCTGGAGGCCACGTATTTCAAGGGTGTCGATCTTCCGCCCTCTAAGGATCTACTGACACACCGCAGACCGCTGGCCTGAATGCCCGTTGCCGCTCATAGGTTGCAGCCCAATCTCCACGAGAGAATACCTCCGGATTTACCTCGAACTCGCTATGCCCAACACGTCTGATCACATTTTGGCGGACCAGCTTAGATAAGTTGTTGCGAAAGGTCTGATCCTTGATCCCCAACTTCGCCGCAATCTTCGCCCGTGCGGAGGTTGGCAGATAGACGAAGTTATCAGAATCCATCTTGTGCACCAGCTCTAGGAGCAGTGTGGTGTGAGAGCCTTCTAGATCAATAAGCTGCGGAGTGGCGTCTATATAGAGTTTCACGTACGGCGGTTCATCCGTAGGAAGCTCCACGCTGCTCACTACCCTGACCACCTCCCTGTGTTCTGGAGCCTCGTCGGTCCCACCAATAGATGAAACGTAAGTGTGCACCTCTACTAGATCGGCTTCAGTAAATTCAAACCACTCTCCTTCCTTACGCCTATCTTTGAAGTGGGTGTGAACCATACCTTCCAACACTAGGGCATTAGGGGCATACCAAGTCCTAATGAGTATGATAGGTAATCCGGAGGTTTTCGACAGTGTTCGCCTACGTTGCTCTGGATGATTACTGATACCAACTTTGTGTAAACCTATGGAGTTGCGCATTAGGTATAATTGCTGTGCCATAAAACTTCTCTTAATAAAATATAACTTCTCATTGCAGTGTAGCAGCCCTAACGCGCTTCGCTTGTTGGCTACGTCCCGACGAACCGTCAACCCCGGCGCTTCGCTAGGGCTTGCCGCTCCGCCGTGCCGCAGCTCCTCCAACGATACCATCTGTCCGTCGCTACCACACTTGCAGTCTTGATTGCAAGATCTGAAGCCTTGATAAACTTGGCGTACGCCTCCGCCATTCCGTGGGGATCAAAGCTGTGGCGGATGAGAATCATGAACGTGCTTAACGATAGGAACTTAGTGCTCATGTATCACCCACGATTTGAGTTTGTAAGTTGACCAGCAGGACTGAAACGTCTCTTGCCGTAGATGGTACGGGTGCAACCAACAGTAGGGCAGGGAGTTGAAACTGTCTCCCCGTCTCGCTGACAGTTGGTAACCTTCCAATCACTTCTTGGTCCTTCCACAGAGCACGTACAGTAGTTGCAAGTGCCTGCGTATGTCGCTGTGTCTGGGAGTATCCCCGGGCATGTAACCTTCATGGGCGAGCCACCAGAGAGTCTTGCCAATCACAGTCACCCGGTGTAAGGGAGGCTATGACGTTATCCAGTCGCTTGCATTCGATACCGCCAAGTCCAGCCCAAACTCTCTCATCTCGGATAACAGGTCTGCTGCTGTACCCGAAAATGTTCCCGTTACTATCTCTAGCGATGCACTGGATAGATGGGTGTAGTGCAGACCAATCTACTGTTGGCTTGCTCTTCGGTTTGATGCGGTACTCTCGGTCACCGAAGTTCCATGCAGGCGCCCCCGCTGGCGCCCAACGTCCATTGGTGACTACCTTTTCTCGAACTTCGATATTCTCGCCCGCTATGAACGCCTGCATAACACTGATGTAATGCTGAGTTACTTGTTCCTTACTCACTTGCTTGCTTTCCTTTCAATGTATCAATACAGAAGTTCAACAGTTCCCAGCGGAGACGGCCATAGGCGCTATGCTTAGACCACATGGTACGGTTCGATTCTGCTAGGTCATACGCATCTGTCTTACTATTCCGCTTCTTGGATGGGTCCGGGATAGGGAATGCACCAGAACCTGAGAACTTCGGCCACTTATCGAACAACCTCTCAAGTGTTCTATCTAACTTCCAGAGTGCATGCATTTGGACCGTGAGGTCGGAGTAGTAAATGAGGTCCATGTTGTAGCAGATGCCACTAGATGGGTTCGGTGCCAGCTTGACCTTCTCTAATATCTTCAACAGTGCAGCTTCAATTTCCTTACTCACTTACTAACTTCCTCTTGTTTTGGAATCTCGAACACTGAGCCATTGTAATTACACTCTAGGCCAGTTACAACAACTTTGTTGAACGCAACTCGATAACCAACTGGTGCACTCTTACCGCCCAACTCTTTACACTTCTTTTCCCGGGCCATGTAGTCTTCGATAGTGATTGCCTCCTCCCGTGGAATAGGGGTCATGGCAAACACTGCTGCCTGAGCCTGAACACTAGCGGTTAGCAGGAGAGCAGCTACAATAACTTTACGCACTGACTTTCTCCTTGAAGTTTTCAGGGCTGAAGTAATCGATCATGAAGTCCAGCAACTCTAGGCGAAGGGCTCCGTACGGATGCTCCGGGTTCCACATATTCTCACGGTGGGTTTCGTCAAAGGCTTCTTCACCTCCCGGGATAGGGTAGTTCTCATCTCCAGAGAACTTAGGCCATGCTGCGAAGGCTTGCTCCCGCAGTACTTCTAGGGCTGGGAGTTCAAGACGAACAAAGGCAAAGTCCACGTTGTAGCAGATACCGCCGCCGTTGAACTTCGGGCCAGCAGTTTTGATCTGTACTAGTTGTGCATGAAGGCGATTGATAAATGTCAAAGTGTTGCTCCAAAGTGTTCAATCATAAAGTCCAGCAGTTCCAGTCGGAGAGCACCGTAAGGGTGCTCTGGGTTCCACATCACGGACTTACCTGCCAAGCTGTAGGCCTGCTCGGGGTCGTTACCTTGGGGGCACGGGACGGGCCATGCCTTTAATCCGGAGTACTTAGGCCACGCGCTGAATGCGTCATTGATCAATGAGTCATGCCCACGGACATTGGCACGGCCCATCCGTACATCCACGTGGAAGCAGATGCCGAGGCAGCTACGTGGAGGGTTGTTCTTTAAGTCAACTAGGGCGGCGTGGATGTGTTGTGTAAGTGTCATAGTTTTGCTCCAAAGTACTCAATCAAGAAGTCCAGCAACTCTAACCTCAAGGCGCCATAAGGGTGTTCCGGATTCCACATGTTGGCGTCTGGGGTGAATATAAACGCCGCACTTGGACTCATATCCTCACCCTCACCAGTTCGTCCGGGGATGGGGTAGTTCGGGCGGGTTGTGTACTTCGGCCAAGCCTCGAAGCCGGGGAGGAGGGCGGTAACAACCTCGTAGCTATCTACATCACGTTCGAGGATAGTTGCTACAGCACAACAGATACCGTGGAACAGTTCTGGCGGGCCATCTTTCTTGATTTGAAGCAGGGCAGAGTGGACATCGTTCGCAAGTGTCACAGTTTTCACCAAAAGTCGTACAGTTCGTTTGTGTGGCGCCAAGATAGCAAAAGGCTCCCGTACCGTCAAGTACGAGAGCCAATTTCTTTTACACTAAGGGTTACAGCCAGCCGAGAGCAATCGCCTTCTTCAGCCCTAGGATGAGGTTTTCGGCATGCTCCCGATCCTTCACTCTTAGGCCGTCATCCACATCATCTGCACAATCGTAGATGAAGACGTAATCTCGCACGTCTCGCTCGATCAGTTCACAGATGCTGAAGGTGCCATCACTACCACTTACACGGATCGAATCGACTTGATCACTATCCTTACGGACATCAAACTCTGACATGTAACTTCCTTACTTCTTGATGCCCATGTCGAGCGAGAGAGTCTTCATGTTCTGAGCGTTCATAAGGCTCATGAAGTCTTCGACTTGATTGGCACGGCTGCCCGAACCACCACCACCCATAGAAAACTGCGACACTGGTGCGTTAGCAATGGCTTGACCAATTGCGTCAGTCATCTTCTCGATAGTCGCCAACTTCTTATCCAAAGCACCGTCAGCCTCAAGGATCACACGCTTCTCGTAGGCAGAGGCATCTGCCAGAGTTTTGATTGCAAGGCCATCAATCTTTGCCTTTTCCAGCAATTCGGTTGCAGTCTTACGTGCAATAACGGCGGACTCTTGCTCTTTCGAGGCAGTGGTCAGGGCCAACAGTTTCTCAGTTTCAGCGTTGGTAGTTTTCTCTACTTGGTCACGCAGAGTTTCTTGACGCTTCTGTTCAACTTCACGCTGACCACGAGCTACTGCCAACAGTTTCGCTTCTTCTTCTTTCAAGCGATCAGCACGAGCGATTGCCAAGTCTGCTTGAGCAGTCTGAACTTTCACCATCCGGCCACGGAATTGCTCGTTCGGAATGATGTTAGTGATTCGGGCTTCTACAACTTGTGCACCAAGACTAACAAACTGCTGAGCTTTACGAATCTCTTGGCCTTTGTTGTCAACTTCCTTCTCAGTTACGAACTCAGTTCGCTTCTGTTCACCATCACTACCGGCACCCGATACAAGTTTGTCACCCTCTTGGCGCTCTTGAATAACTGCCTTCTGAACTTCCTTACGCTTCACGGCGTATTGACCGTTGCGAAGTTGGTCATCGAAGTTGCTACCGAACTCAGAACGACCACCCGCGAAGAAATCATCTGCCGTCATCAGCGAGGCTGTAGTTTGCAGAGTTTCCTTAACCGCTGGAACTACTGCAAGTTGCAGGAAGTTCTCTGGAGTACGATACTCCCGGGCGATTTGCAGGAATTGCTCACCAACTGGCATGCGAACACGTGTGGAAGCCTCTACAGCGCCATCTACGTTGCCGAGGAATACAACCTTGTAGTTGTCAACCCCTACGCCGTCATCGACCTCTGGACTACGCTCACCGTCCTTCACGATAGAGAACTGGAGAGTCTGAGCTTGCTTCCAAGCAGTAGCCTTACCGAACCACTTGGTATCGTATCCCGGCTCAGTCAAGACTTTCTCAGTACCCATGATGGTACGGACGTGAGTCTGATAGCCAGCTTCGTTGTTTACCATGACGCTATTGAACAGACCGATGCAGACCAAACTTGCTGCTGCGATACCGATACCAACCTTTTTCATGAACTGCATTGTTGCTCCTAGATTATTGAATTGTCTTGCCACTTACGTTTGTTCTTGCACTACCCTGTTGTGCATGCGAATGAACGCATTCAACCGGATTTCACTTTCTGCTAGGGAGAGGAACCGTCCCGTTAGTTTCCACTGTTTCATCATTGGAACGTAGTAATACACTTCGAACCAACCGCCCCCAGCGTCTACTATGCGGGTCAGCATCTCCCCACTATTCATACTCTTTACAGAGCGTACTTCCTCTTTGATTACCTTCATTCAGAAGGATCGTTCTTCTCACCTTGGAAGTGTTTACCAACTCCCAGAGCGATCAAGTACAGGACAAATACGCCCCCAACCACCATCAACACATTAGCCATTCTTCTTCCTCAGCATGAAGGCCATTCTCCAGCCAACTGCAATCCCGTAATCTAGGAAGTAGAACTTCTTAGCGAAGAGTTTCCAGTATCGCATGTAGAGTAAGCTGTCTGTCAAGAAGAAGAGTGGGATTAGATAGATCCAAGTCACTCTTCACACACCTCGACTACAACTTTACCTGAATCATCAAAGCGGTCCCAATCAACTTCACCAGTTGCAAGGAAGTGGCGGATAACTGCTGCACCACGAGCTGCCGAGTTGAATGAGTCGTCTTGACCATCGAAAGATACCCAAGGCATGAACATCGAACGAGCCGAGCAATCACTCATGCCGATAAAGTCCCGGGCCATATCGAATGCCCCGTTGTCACCCATCCACTCTAGTCCGCCAAGCTTATCACGGGCATTCATGCCCAGACGTTCAAACTGACACACAGCACCTGCGATACAGCAGGAAGTACCGCACGTTGGGTCCACTTGAACCACAGTTTCCATGTCGAAGGCGTCTAGTTGTAAGCCACCACCCAACTTCTTGTGTGGTGCACCATCTTCCAGCCACTCTGCAACAGTTACCAGAGCCTTACGACCTTCTTGTGTTAACTCACTCACTAACTTCAACCCCTTCAACTGTCTCGTATGCAGCGGACCAATCAATCTCGCCGGTTTCTAGATACACTTTCAAGCACTCTGCTGCTACTGCGGGAGAGATGCAGTCCCAGTCAATACTGGACGGCTCGAACAACTCCACAGCATCCGTGAAGCAGATACCTAGTAAGTTCTGGGCACGGGCACTAACACCCTCATGCTCTTCGCTCTCACCTTCGTAGAACGCAACCCAGCGGTACGCGCTCATATCACGGATATCGAACGGCTCGTTGAACTGGCATACAGCCCCGGCAATACAGCACACAGTGCCGCAATCATCTTTCCGAATTGTCTGGTGAATACTGAAGCGGGTGATTGGGGGCAACTTCTCACCATTTAACTCAACTTCAGTATGTTTCGCACCCCCAGCCAACCACTGTTGAACTTGTTCCAGTCGTTTACGACCATCTACAGAAATAAAACTCACGCACTAACTCCTACTTCACCGAACTGTTTAATGATTGCTTCTTTGAACTTGCTTGGGTGATGAGCTTCATCGCCCTCTACCGCCCACCTGTAGTAGCTGAAACTGATACCGACCCGAGCGGAGGTATCATGGTAACGCTGCCACTCTCGCATCTCTTCGATGGCGATATCGGTTGGTAGCACCCCGGGGAAACGTTCATATATTTGGAGGACGGTTTCGCCTTCCAAATCTGGTGAGTACTTCTCATCAGGGATGACGCACCCAGCAGCACACATGGTTGCATTCTGTCCACGGTAGTAGCATGACTTTCCGTTGGGGCCACCAAGGGCTTGAGCATGCTGTTTGATCAAGTGTTGCTCAATCTTGTCGCGGGAACTTTGGAACTTTGTTGCTGAGGTATCCGCCACCAATATATTGATGACATCAGGACTCAACCCACCACTAACTTGATTACTCACTAGCTGTTTTCTCCGACACTTTATCTTTTCGATGATACTTAGTCTTATCCCGGAAAGCAACGCTTTTATGCTGCTTGTGAAGAAACTTTGCTACCGGATTCTTTGGCAGGTTTTTCTTTTTCTTGCGGGACTTCTTTTTCGCCACTTGGTTCATCCTTCAGGGCGTCGTTAATCTTCTGTTCTAACAACTGCACTGCCTTGTTTCCAATCCGCTGACCAGTCTCACTGGTTACAGCCTGATAAGTAATGCCAGTGCCAACGATAATTGCCATGTTCTTTTGACTTGGCAAGAGAGTGTGGACAGTTGCCAGAGAGAATGGAATCATCCAGTAAAGAAGGAGCCAGTTGCGGCCCTTCTTCAAGTACTTCTTCTTCTCTCCCTCTGGTTGGCTCCCCTCAGCCCAATAGATTGCCCCAGCAAAGCATGCGACGATAGTGAGGACAGCACCTGCTGCACACCAACCGCCGTAATTACTGGCAGCTTCACGAATTTGGTCAACCATTACCAACAGATAAATCAGAAACCAAGAGCCCACGATTATTGCCCCTTTGCCCGAAGATCTGCGATTGTAGTGTTCCAATGCTCGTGGGCTGCTGTAGCGTACTCTTGCGAGCTGATGCAACATTTGGTTGAGATGATCCCCTCGTCGCGCAACTTACTTGCCAGAAACACTTCGTGGTTCAGGCTTTCGTAGATGGCGTCCTTGGTCGCTAGGAACGCTTCTCGGTCTATCACCTGCTCATCCCAGAGGTAGTTGACAACAGAGCACAACCAATATGAACCACCCACCCCGTTCAGGTAGCGTGGATCATTCTTTGCTAGTTCAATTACATCACTTGCTTTCAAGTTGCTTCTCCAGTTCTTTTATATGGGCTTCGAGAGTAAGTATCTTGTACCGCTTCTCTATGTTTCGTTTAACCGCTTCAGCGTGCTCTGGTGAGGTGTAGCGGTGTAAGTTGAGTGCTACCCACTCTAGTTCCCACTGCACTACTTCTTCTCTGTGATGTAGATCTTGCCAGTGGAGATGTGCCTCGAACCGTCACGAAAACACTTGCGGATCTTCTCCCAGCATTCAGCTCCTTCTCCCAGCGAACACGCCTTGTTCCATGCATCCTTGAGGAAGCGGTGCTGGGTGTAGCCATCTCCGGGCTCGTAGTGCGGTGGGTAGGTGATCCAGCTCCGGGTGATCTGTGCCTTCTTCGCCATGCTGCCTGCTCCGTGGTCGTTTCGATGGGGCGCATTCTAGCGATCTGCCAGCCCCTGTCAACCATTTCTTTTACACTTTCTAGTGTCAGACTTTCCGCTTGACAAATCTACCGTCCGTCCCTACCTTACGTCCAGCACCACACATCTGAGGGCGAGCGTATGTCGTATACAGGCATGGATCGTATCAAGAAGGATCACTGGGATTGCGTCATGAAGGAAGAGGAGAAGCTGGTGCTACAGCAGCTTCTATATAGAGGTACAGCACCCATCGTACCCACCCTAGAGGATGCATACCGCCTCTACATGAGCATTCCCACTAGCACCCTTTGTCTCGTCCTCGTGTGGGGAATGTACCGCCAAGAGGTGCGGGAAGAAATCTTGCTCTATATAGAGAGCAGTCATTTTAAGATAGCGGAGAGTAGTTGATGACACGTACATCCCCCACGGGGCGGACCTTTCTCGCAGATTGTGAGATTCAAGCCTTAGAATTCTGGCAGAAGGAAAACCTCTCGGCGGAGCGGGGTGACGGTATCATCGTTACAGACTTCTCTTCTCTAGAAGACCGCGTACTGGCTCACCATCTCAAGACGTTTATCTATCTTGAATCGACCTTCTGCGGACCACGCCCAGAGCGTCGGCCAGCGGCTAACACTAAGTACGGCCACCCATACGGTAAACATCCATTAGCTAAGGCTCTACAATGAACGCAAAGCTCGCAGTTCTCTTCTTTGGTATCTTCTGCTTCGTCCTCGCTATTGTGGCTCTGTTTAAGGGTAACTACTCTGGGGCAGCACTAATGTTCTCCGTCTGTGTTGTTGACTTCTTCGCCCTCTTCACCACTGTTGGGAAACGCTGATGTACACTCTGATTACCACCCGGGCAGCAAAGTTCACCATCGATAATCTCTCGCTCTCTCATATGCGGAAGCAGATGTGGCTAGAAGGTTACGCCGTCTGCAACCCTAAGCATCTCGTTCAAGTGTGGGACAACTCGTTGCAACTCACGTGGGAGCGTGGCCCGAAAGATTTCTACCCGTGCATTTGGACTCACACCCCAGTACCCTACGAGTTTGATGTCGTCAGCTTGAATCAGCAGTTCGAATCCCGGGCTGCGAGTGTCTTGAGTGATTATGAAGAACCAACCAACTTCGCCTCCGATCCATCCTACCCAGATGGCCGCTACTTGGACACTACCGTTCGAGCAGCGTGGATGATGTACGTTGATCAGGCTGTTCAGAACTTTCTGGAGAAGCATTGATGAGTCGCCTGTTCCAAGCCTGCTACGGTAACCGTAAGCCAACTATCGAGACTTCCGCATGTCAACAGCAATAATCTGCAAGGGTGCTTGGGGTTGTAAGGCCGCAATAGCCTACGACAATAGTGATATAGTGCGAAGTTCTGGAACTACACCCAGTGGTGTAAATCAGTTCTCCGATAAGGTGAGATGTCCTAAGTGTGGGAACATGATTATAATTAAACAAGGTATGACACCCGGGCCGAGAAGTATGCCATCAGCAGGAGGGTGTGGACGATGACAGTCAAGCTAGAGATTCCAGACTACTACGCTGGGCAACTGCTCCGCCTTCTTGCTAACCTCTCGATAGGGACGCTGGACGATCAGAGCTTTGGGCACTACTTGGTTAAGCCACTGTGTGAGCAATTGGGAAAGAAGTTTGGTGATGTGAGGCCACTACCCTTCCAAGTCCTCTACAATGATGCGGACGGAGAGGGCGGAGATAACACGATTCCAACCTTCCACTTAGCATGAGCACGAACGTTATCGTAGGCTTACTGAGCCTGTGTATCTGCCTGACAGCTCTTCCTATCTCACTGCTGCCAGAGGACCGATTACCTCCGCCGTGGGTGATGACACTTCTCACCATCATTGCTGTGGTGTTTGCAGCCGTAGTGTTCAGGTTGTCTCCTCCAGTGTGGGACTAACTTTTCTCCAGACAAATAAAAAGGCGCCCTATGGGCGCCCTTTTTGTTGTTGCATACCGATGAGTTGTCTCAGATATCCGTTGGTGATTTCTTGTTTTTCCTCTAGACCCTTGATTCTCAAGTCCAGAAGTCCATTCCAGCGGGTTTCTGTTACCTGTAGCACTGTGTGCGTTACCGACTCTCGTTGAAGAACGTTCACTCTGTCCTCCAGCTTGTTGATTTCAGTATATTGCCATGAAACAAATGCGAGCACGCAAGGCAAGATCCATTTACTACTGAAATCCAACAGAGTCCTCCCCGTTACACTCATGTCTCCGTTGTCGGCCATTTTATTTACTCTCTTGTACTGAAGAGGCTGGGAACGTACCGTCTACCCAACCCCTGAACTCCCGGAGTTTATCGTTGCATCCTTTGCCGATAAGTAGGTTCCGGGCGTAGGCTTTATCTAGGCCGCGTGGATCTTCCCATTCTACCGCTTCGTATCGACATTCTGTCAGCAGGTACATGGGGACTCGGATGTCACTTAGAACATCTTGCGTTGGCGGGGTGTACTTCGCAGAAGGTGTTGTCGAGCAACTTACGCCACTCAAGATCATCGCCATCCACAGTACCGCCAGACACCTGCCCAGAGGCTCCTTGAGCCGCTGTAGAGCGTTTCTCATACGTTTCCCTTGTGGTTGTACCCTTAGACGCTTCGAGGGCTGCAAAGGCCTTCTCAAGCTCTGTGGATTTGGTTGCCAGATTGTTCAGGGAATCAAAATACTGTTCCCCGGTCTTAGCGGATTGGTTGTAATTGGTTTGGAGGGTCTTGTAGTTCGCCTCCACTTGCTCGACTTGTGCTTGCAGACTGGTTTGTACAGTCTCCAAATGCGACACGTCCTTCTGGAGTGAGGTCATCTGCAACCCCTGCCAGAACATGAACGAGATGGCTCCCACAAGTAGGGCGATCTTCAACTTATTCCAAAGCCCGCTCAGTGAGAACGAGCCGAGCAGGTTAAGCAGTAGGGTCTTCACTAGTTGATTCCTCTTCCTTCTGAATTCTCAGGCACTCTTGACTCACATAGCGCCCGACTCCGATAGCAATACTGATGCCTGCCGAGACGAAAGGGTAGGTTCCCGGTGGCAATACAAGAGGTGCCAGAATCTCCATCTGTGGTTGAAGAATCTCTAGCAGGGTGATGATGAACAAGAGAGCACTAAGCACGACTGTGCTGCTCCTGTGCAAGCGTTTACTGTTTGGTACGAGAATAGCCATTGGGCTCTCCTTACTTGACATCCTTATAGAAAAGGTGCCGTCCTAGTTGTACCGTCTTCTTGGCTACAGCAGCCCAAGCTGGCGGAGTCTTCATTGATGTGCTGAAGTAGTGAGTGGCTTTCCCTGTTGGATCTTGAATCATGCCATCTACAACTGCCTCAGCAGCCTTCTTCGCCATATCGAACTGGGCAGCAGGGATAACCTTTTGTCCGCTCAAGTATGGGTAGTTGGGATCACTCTTATTCCAGCAAGAAAATTGCCAAGCCTTCTGGCAGACTCCGGCATAACCTTCTCCCCACCAATCAGCTTTACCGTCATTGTTCAAGTCCATTTCAACACGATTCCGGATTGTCCAACCAACAGCTACCATGCCGCTGAATCCTTCTCCACGTGCTTCACCCCAAAGTGTGCGGGCGAGTACGTCTACATCTTTTTCACTTACCATATATTTCATCCAAAAGAATGAGGGGCCGTAGCCCCTCTTGAATTACGAACTCAGCACTTGTAGCACTGCGTCCGATAGTCTGCGGTTGTATACTTGAAGAAGTCTAACGTTCCCGTTAAGTCCACTTCCGCCTGTACGGAATGCACCGATATACAGTTTATCCATACCAGTTGGTGCTGCCCCAGTTGTATCAGTAAGGGCAGTAGCTCCATTAAAGCTAATACTGAAGTCATCTTGCTTAGATACCGCCGCTGCCCTCAGAACAACATCAGCCCCAACAGTGGCTGATGTGATTGTGGCAACACCGGCAGTAGCAGCAATAACTTGCAGTCGAGCATTTGCTGCTGACTGGGCGTAGAGCACACCAAACCTGTTATCGTTGTTTGTAGAGTTTGAGAACTCATAGACACGGGGGTTTGAATCGGCTCTAGGGATAAGTGTGCGAGACTCAGAGAAGACTGTGAACTCGCTAGCGTTAAACCATGTAGGGTCTGTAGTCACTACAGGTAGTTCGATTCCCCGGACAGTCACTACACTAGTAGCAGAGTCTCCTGTACGAGCACCGTTGGCAGTGGAGAACACATCAGCAAGACGGTTAGTAGCTACCGAAGTTGAAACATCCGCTGAACGAGTCACTGAGGCAGATGCCGGTGTAGGGATGTAAGAGGTTAGACCATCCCCAGCCTCCAGTTGGGCACCCCAGATATAAATCCCAGACACGCCGTCTCCAGCATAGGATCTAACAGTCAACGATAGTGCTGTTTGGAAGTTCAATGAGTCCAGCGTAGTCCCGTTCCCGCTATTGAACTGAATCCAGCAACGATACCAACCATTCCCATAGTAGGTAGATCCTGCGTTCATAATACCCGCTGTCGGGGTTCCTACTGTTCCGTCGAGTAGGTTGAAGAGACACCCACCGTAAGTACTTGTAGTAGTCTTGAACCGAGTTTCTAGGTAGATGCAAGGGCGCTCTTTTGCCTTGGCAAATACAGATAGGGTATACACTGTATCAGCAGTTTCCCCTGTTGCTCGCGTAACAGCGTGGTAAGTACCACCAGTACCTTCAACTAGCGTGTCAGCAGTTAGTGTCCCGTCTGGGGCCACCGCTGTATCAGCAATTACTGTGGCAGCACTCGGAGTCCAGTATGCGTTAGAGAATTCAGCACTACGTTGAAGTGTGTTAGTGGCTGCTGGTTCTAGCAACAGTCCCAGCGGTCTAAGCGATCCTGTTGAATCATACCCATAGGCGCTACTTCTTGCGACGTTAACTGCTGCTGTTTGCATCAGTCCACCCGAGTCTAGATATGTAGCTGTACTTGCACGAGACGTGAATGTATCTACTGAAGGGATGTAACTTGAAACAGTCCCTTGTTCAATCTGGGCACCCCAGATGTGGCGAACCCCGTTGGTCACACGGGTGTTAGAAGCGTCCCCAGTTGCGCCGTAGTGTGTTAGTAGCGCTGTTGTGCCGGGGAGTGTGCAAGTTAGGGCTACACGGTACGTGCCGTTCCCAACGGGTGTCATCACTACACTACCATTTGTTGCAGTACCAACGAGTGCAGTCGTACCTACCGTGCCAGTTGCCAGATTCACCCACGCTCGGAAGTGATTCGCCAGCAGGGTTGTATCCGCTAGGTAAAGAGCTACGCAATCATGATTCCCACGCTTCAGGTACATAGAACCAGTTACCACGCCACCAACGTATGTTGCTTCTGTGCGGTAAACGTTAGCCGTGTTTAATGAACCCTGCACCACTGTAGTCATCAGACTTCCATCTGGCGCCCGTTCCGCACCCAACCTACAATATGAGTCCGCTGTAACCCAACCGTTTGCCGAACTAACTCGTGACGCATAGGAGAGGATGTTGGATGCAGCAGTTTCACGGAGCAGTCCAATCGGACGCAATACACCAGTACTGTCATAGTCGTAAGCATTGTTCCGACCAACCCCAGTTCCAACATACTGGATTGTCCCCGTACTATCAATGTAACTAGCAATACTTGCACGAGAAGTGAACGTGTAAGTTGTTGGGGAGTAGTTAGTTGCGACGATACCTGTCTCGTACTGTCCACCCCAAGCCAAGATTGACTTAACAGTGGCTGAACCGTTGTAGATGTAGATGTTCTGTGCAGCAGCTACTGTTGGCAATGCAGTGATTTCACAACGATACCACCCGTTACCGGCAGGGCAAATGTATCCAATCCCACTAGCAACCGTTCCAGTGGCAAGGTTAAAAGTCGTGCTTGTGACGACTGCCGCATAAGCAGCACCACTCAGCGTCATGGTAATCAATCCATCTGAACCCGGTGTATTCTTAAAGTACATCGAGAATGTGTACTGAGTAATCGAGGATACAACGCTTGTGCGGTATGGTCCGGAAACAAGATCAGCAATGAAGTTGATCTGGTCAGCAGATAATGTTCCATCTGGGGCAACTGCAACGTTAGGGGTGATAGTTACTCCACCACTAGTTGTCATCAGACTGATCTGATCAGAGGTGGCGAAGATGTTGGTACACCCCGGCTCGATCATGAACCCAATTGGCTGTAGCACACCGTTAGCGTCATAGTCATATGCAGCGCTTCTTGCTACCCCACTTTGTGCAAACTGCATTACACCTTTAGAGTCGAAGTAAGAAGCAATACTTGCACGTGCAGTAAAGTTTGCTGTTGTTGGGATATATGAAGTACGATTCAGCCCAGTTTCAATCTGGAATCCCCAGACGTAAATTCCGGACATACCATCACCTGCATAGCTGGTGTTTGTCCCTGTGTTAACTAAATAGGCATACATTCGCGGGGTGATCGTTTGACCTACTGCGACGGTTACAACTGCCGAGATTCGCCACCAGCCATTCCCTACGGACTGAACCTTTACATCCGAGAAACCTGCATCAGTTAGAAGTACTGCACCATTCGTTAGGTCAACTACTACACCGACAGCACTTGCAGAGATTAGTGCGTTTAAGCGAACACGGGTTCGTTCACCAGCCTTGAAATACCCGCTGACTACATATGTTGTTCCAGCGGTCTGTGTTCCGCCACTGGATGTTCTGTTAATGTTGTGAGTGCCAGTGGGGACTGTCTCGACTAGCTTAGATGCAGTCAGTGTCCCATCTGGAGCGACTGCAACATTCTGACGGAGGAAGGCAGCGGCGTATGACCAGTTCTGGACGTTCATCTTGTCAGACCAAGCCAGCACGTTAGTCGCTGTGTCTTCGATCAACAGTCCCTTGGCGACTTTCGTAACAGGATCGTAGTCGAAGCGAGGTGTGTTTGCAGCAGAATACTTCAATAGCCCATCGCTACCGTAGTACGTGGCCTGACCGGGGCGGGTGAAGGTGAACAGTTGATCGAAAGTCTTACTTGTCCCGTTAACCGCGTACTTCTGGTTAACAAAGTCTAGACTCAAGTTTGCTTGTTGGATTGCACTCGGAAGAGTGGTCACAAGTCCCATTGCACTCATAGTGTTTCCTTATGGGTAATTAGTGATCTTGGCAATCAAGTACCGATCCCGGCTGCAATCCACTGGGCAGTGTTAGTGCTCTGAACTTGCAGGGAATCTCCTGACGCCAAGACGATTGGAGCTAGCAGACGCTTAGCCCCGGCGATGTCTACAGTCTCAGCGAGAACAATAGAGGCATCTGATGCGGTTTTATGAAGTCGAATACCCACAGTCCCGCCAGAAGGCATGCTTGCGAAGATGGCACGAACAGATGCAGGGCCAGCCAGAAGAGTTGTCCATGCACTTCCAACTGGAGAAGTGACAACGGCAGAACTGTAGGCTGGACCAGTGACAACTGTTGTGACCCAATCAACGGCAAACTCTGATAGGCATTGAAGCTTATCGGTTGCTTTGAGAGAGATGCCACCTACCGCTGGACGGTGTGGGGAGTTAAACGAGAGGGTGTTGCCCGGGAGAATCAGGGAAGGAGTAGTCCCACCCTTGAGGATTCGCAAAGCAACTAGGGTACTTTGCGAAGTTGCATTCATAACGAGGGACGCTATTGTACACTCTCCTACCACAATGTCAACCCAATTCCCTCCGGAAGTGTTATTGATATACGTTGCCTTAGCCATTATCGTTCCTTGTAGTAGAATCTGCCGAAGAGTCTTACGCCTGTATACATGAGTCCAGCTCGCCACTTAGCTACACCAGAGGCTCTGAGAGCCCTGTAGAAGACTTGATCAGACTCTTTCCGGGCTACCCCAGAGGCGTCGTACAGGTAATCGTGTACAACCGCTGCTGGGAAGCCGTAGTTGTCGAATAGGGCAAGGATTAGCGGGAGACGTGGGAGGGTAAGACCGTTTGTGGTGAATCGGGCTGGGATTTCAATCGGACCTTCGACTTCATCAACGAAGATGTAAGGCTGGAGAAGTTTCCAGCTCTTAGCGTTATTGAGATATTGGACGTTTAGCGGAAGTGGGAAACCAGTACTACTCATTCGACGGCCATCCTTGGGTCAGCATACTTTCTGTGAAGGTTTCATCTGCGATGGCGAGTAACAACTGATGCTCTCTATCGAAGCAAGCCTGCACATGTGCCCTTACTGCGGTAGCAACCCCGATGATTTGCATGGCGGAAAGTTGGATGAATGTTCCACCGCTAGCCTTCCAGTTCACGGAATACGTTGGGTCAATTACTGCTGCAAGGCATGCCCCGGCAATAAGCCCTTGGCTGTCTCGGCCCGTATCAACAGAGATACCTTGCACAGAGATGCCCTTGATTTCGTTATCGTAACGGATCGACGCTACTCTCTTCTGGAGGGCGACCAGTGCCTCTGCGGCTTTGGCTTCAACTGTTACAAGTTTGCCCCAATCAATCATACTAGTCATACTGGTAACTCCACTGGTCCGTTCTGCGTGACGGTTAGGGGTGCTGGGAAGCGGGCTGCATATGAAGCATTTTGTGCGTGCGGGAGGAGGATGGTCAATTCAATGTCCCCATCTTTTCGAGTGACATCACCAACAAACCACTGATTATCGATGGAACCCCACGGCAGTGTTCCACCTTCAGGTAGTTGGTTAAAATCGAAGACCTCGTTGTTGAGGACAATTACATCACCTGATACGACAACAGATAGTGTATCGTCTCGGCGTTGGGGGCTAAGTTTAATCTTCATTAGAACCATCTCCCGATAGCGACACAACCCCAACCAGTTATGCTGATACTGTAAGTTGTAAAGTTTGCGTAGTTGGCAGTCTGGAAGCCGTACACGAGTTGCGAAGTGTAGTTTCGCGGGTCTTGTCCGTTACTGATCTGCGAAAACGCGTTAGTGTAAGTCGGGGCGGTGATAAAGGCGATAGGGAAAGTCCAAGCAAAGCCAGCTACTCCCGTTGCGGTAGGCACTAAGCCCGATCCGATTGTGCAAATTTGCGTACCGTCTGCAAAGCGGATGTAACTTCCATTGGCGTTACTGCCATACTGATAGATCGCCCCTGTTGGTACGCCACCAGCTTGCGAGACAGTGCCAAGGATGTCACCAAGTGCTGCTGTCTTCAGCCCTAGTGTTGTTCTCATTGCAGAGATGGTTGTGTCATCGAGCAGTGTTCTAGCGGTAGCTGTAACTGTCATCGTGGACATTGCTGTACCACTTGTGAAGTACGGCACCTTATCAACCGCCCCAGCAACCCCAGCAAGGGCGAGAACGCTAGCGCTACCTCCCACAGTATTGAAGGTGAGGATTAGTGATTTAACCTGATCCGCAAGATCCTTGACGTAACCCTGAACAGGGACGATACCGTATGTCTTGCTACCACCTGTTGTACCACCGTATACAGGCGAGACTGTTAGTTGTGTATCACTTGCAATGTTTGTTACTTCGTGGACAGAGGTGCTACCAGTAATAGTAACCCCATCTCCTACGCGGACGTTAGTTAAGAAGGCAGTTCCTGCCCCTGTGATAGTGCCACTGGCGTTCGTCGCAGTGACTGTCCCGGTTGTATACCAAGCCATGTAAATTCCTTAAAGAAAGGGGCCGTAGCCCCTATTGATATCATTCCACGTTTTTGTGGTGCTTCTCTTTGACGGCGAGTACCTGCGAGTACATAGGTTCAATTTTGACCATTTCTCCTCTGTGCATTGCATGCCAGAGGGCGTCAAGTTGATCTTTGACATCAGGGTAATCGGCAGCTCTAAGAGCCCTATAGTCAGCTTCGTGTTTGATTTTCATATGTTAGTTCCGTATCTAACCACGGGAATAGGGAGATGTTGATTTTGTAAGTCCCAACGTGGCTAAACTCCAACTCAATGTCAGAACCATCTGCGATATAATCAACACCTTCGATAGTAACAGAGGCGCCCGAAGGCACCCCTTTGATTGAAGAACCAACTAGAGCAGCACGAAGTGGTTGCTTGTTTGCTAGTTCTCCGTTTAGAACGTACTGAGTAAGTTCGTCTCCGAGGGCCGGGAGTGGTGCCAAGGCATACTGCACTGCATTATCCAGAGCTTCTGCCTCACTCATATACCCTCTTGCGTGGATTTCACCCTTTCCGTCATAGAAGCACCACGGGCCGGATGTTTGTGTTTCGGTCATTTCATGATCCCTTGAACCATTAGATTTTGATAAGACAGCACGCAACCGGCCTCGCCATTGATTTGGAATACGGCAGTGTGTGTACCGGCTGCAAGATAGAGTCCAGCACCTAGTGTGATTGAACTATCCGACCAGTTAGCGGAGGATTGTGCAACCAATGTGCTGTCAACAATAAGTTGATAGGTGTAAACCTTCGTACCATAAGAGCCAAAGCCGGAACAGTAAGTAACGAACACCATGCCGCCTACTGGGAGGGTGAAGCTCAGGCTTAGTGGGGTTTGCCACGTACCATTACAGTTGTAGGTAGGTGCATAGCCTGCCCACCTTGGAACAATTACAGACTCATTACCAATCTTCAGGGTAGATACACTCAGATCCTGAATCTTGGCGGTAGAGATAGTAGCGTCCATGATATGGGCGGTGCCAATCTGGGCTGCTGGAATCTTCGCAGATGTGATTGTCCCGTCTGCGATCATAGCCGTTCCAATGGTAGCCGTTCCAATCATCGCGTTATTGATGATTACTTGCCCACCCTGAACTACGAACGGTGCGGTATACACACCACTGGCACTGTTCATGATTGCAAAACGATCTGCTAGGAAGATGACTTGGCTTTGCATGCCAGCCGGGGTGTTTTCAATCCCGATACCCATCCCTGCACCGTAGTACACACCACCAGAAGTAATCCCTAGCTTGACACTATATGCAGCAGCTAGTTGGCCGTTAGTAGTTGCAATGGCGTTCGCGTTGGTTACAACGTTGGCGTTCGTGGTCCCTAAGTTAGCTTGCAGGGTTGTAATCTGCGTAGCATTAGCTGAGTCTCCACTTGCCCTTGCAGTCGCTTCCGTCTGGATTGCAGCAGCGTTGTCGCCACTCTTGGTAATGAGCGTCTGGATATAAGAGGCACTTACATCATCTGCTGTTGCCCGTGCAGTTGCTTCCGTCTGGATTGCCGCAATGTTATCATTAACCGTGGCCGTGATAGTCTCAATCATCGACGCCATTGCTCCGTCTTCGTTAGCACGGGCAATACTCTCTGTCTGGATTGCAGCAGTGTTCCGCCACATATTCAGAGCGTCAGCTAGATCACCCGTTCCATCGTTCTGTCTTGCTGTGGCAGTAAGCGCCCTAACTTCCCTAGTAGTCGCATCAACCTTTCCATCAACGTTAGTAACGGTTGTGGTTAAGTTAGTGATGGCGGTACTGTTTGCAGTGATGTTTGACTCAGCAATATCTAGATCAGAGGATAGCGCTGTGAGCGATTGTCCCTGTACTGTGATTGTGTTCCCTTGCTGAGTTGTAGTCGTCTGCAAGTTCTGGATAGCAGTGCCTTGCCCAGTTACCGACCCTTGAACGCCCGTGAGGCTCGATGTGAGCGACGTAATCGACTGCCCTTGAGCAGTGATGATGTCTCCCTGTTGCGAGACTGTAGCGGTCAGTGAGGTCGTTGCAGTGGCAGCTCCATTGGCAATCTGGAGTGCATCCGCAATCTGTCCGTCTGTATCACCTTCAGCGTACAACTCATCAACTTCTTTAAAGTCAACTGCCGCAGAGATGTTTGTGATTGACTGACCCTGTGTGGTAATTGTGTTACCTTGTTGGGTCACAGTGTTGCTGAGTGCGGACGTGGTTGTAACTAGTCCGGACGTGGTTGCTGCTGAGTTACCCGCAATGAATGGTGAGGCTAGTTGGCTCGTGCCTGTACCAGCTACTTTCTCAACCATCACACTGTCAACGGTGATTTCAGTAGCAGTAATACCGCTCATGTTGTAGTAGAACAGAACCGCCTGAGTTGCAGCGGTTGCCTGAGTTACAGCAACGGCGTAGCGGGTGCGTGTTGGTGTCAGAGTGATGGTTGGCGAGTAGGCACTTGTTGTTGACGAGTACAGACGAGCACGTAGTGACGCAGTTGTAGGAGACGACGCCCAGAACGATACCAAGTAAGTACCGGCCTCCATTGGCATGTTCCAGCCAGCGGCGTTGTTGGTTGGGCACAGCATCAGATACGTGCCCGTACTTACGCCTGTTGTCGTAAACTTGTAACCAAACCCACTCGCTGCTTCCGCGACTGCAACACCGATTGGATCTAACGATCCGCTGGACTTGTTGGTGACAGGTAGCGTAGTCGATGTTAACCAACTATACGTGTCTACTAGCAAGTTCGTCCCGGCAGCACCGATACTTCCAACGTTATTCTGGAGAGTAGTAATGGAACTGCTCTGAGAGGTAATAGTACCCTCGGCCGTAGTTACACGGGCTGTCAGAGCAGTTGTAGCAGCAGCGTTAGCAGCCGATTGATCATTACTTGGTCCGGCAGAGAAGACTGAAGGGGTAGTCTGTGCGCCAGTAACAGGTTCAACCATGATTCTATCGAGCCATACTGTTCGGTTAGCAACACCAGAACGGTTAGGCTGAAGGGCAAGCATCATCTGATTGCCGGTGAAGGATGCACTTGAAACATCTACTACATAAGAGTAGCGTGCCCAGCCGGTAGTCAAAGCTTGTTGCGTTGCTGAAGCGCTGTTTAATGCGGTGACGTTATCCGCCAAGAAAGTCTTCAAGTACATTGCAATAACATGCCCATCCACACTCGCTTTCGCGTAGTAGGAGATGATGTACTTCTGAGGCTTCATTGACATATTCGCATCAGGGCCGTTAATGCCTCTAGCGAAGAAAGCCGTTAGTCCAGTAGAGGCTGATGTGAAATCAACCTTCAGGGCGTAACCACGTAGAGTAGCTGCGTCTGCAACCGATGTTGTTGTAAAGCTCGATCCACCGAGGACAGGGAGTGCCGCATTGTAAACAGCGTATTCAGCCGGAAGCAGGTTAACTCCACTAGCACCTAGTTGCCCTACAGAAGCCGTCACGTCTGTGATAGCCTGACCCTGCGAGGTAATCGAGTTGCCCTGCTGCGTCACAGTGGTTTGCAGGTTACTGATAGTGGTAGCTTGACCGGCGAGAGCAGTTTCAGATGCTCCTACACGACTATCCAATCCACTCAGTTGTTGGGCTTGGGAAGTGATTGTCCCGCCCTGCGAAGTGATGCTTGCAGTGTTAACTTGAACTTGGGCAGACATCGCACCAAACTCTTTCACCACTTGGCCCACATCTTTCCAGTAGTTCAAGTTAGGTGGTGTCGAGTCAACTGGCACATCTGTTAGTGCTTGGTACAGGCGCTGACTAGAGCGAACGATATCTCCAGACTTATAAGTCTTGGTCTTGTCGTACACAAGGGCATCGACAATACCGTTAAGCTGTTCTTTCAGGCCATTTACGGTCCCACTGATATCCGATACAGAATCGTTCAGGTCGTTAACATCGCTCTGAACTTGTTGCTCCAAACCAGTAACTTCTGCTTCCAGCCAACTCACATCTAGTTTGGTTTGATCGATATCGATCTTGGTTGTGTCCAACTCTGAGAGGAGGTCGTGACCAAGTTGCGTACGTTCGATCTCTCCAACAATCGAAGCAAGGATCTTGTCAGTACCATACTCGGAGATACCATAAGTCCACGGAGTCCATGCACCCTGATTACCAGTACGGTCGATCAGACGGCCACGGTAGAAGCGGACAACACCGCCAAGCATGTTAGTCTTGACGTAGGTTACAGCAGGGTAGGCAACATACGACAACTCAGCAGTGTTAGTGCCGTTGATGTCAATCGCCTCTTGCAATTGGATGTAGGCACCATCTTCCGATCCCGGCGTGAATGCCCAGTTAATACGGATACCAAAGATTTCTGGTGCAGTGGTGAAGGCGGTTAGGGTCGGCGGAGCACCAACTTTACCATCCAGTTGTGTGTTCGTAGATTCAACCCAAACAGACTTAGTACCTATGGCGTTGATCGCTCGTACACGGGCTTGGTAAGCACCCTTGTAGATTCCCTTCACATCGAAGCCAGCCGAAGCTGTAAGACCTACTGTGTTCCAATCACCACCGTCTTTCCGCCATTGTGCCTCATAGTTCATGGCACCCGCTACCGGGGTCCACTTCACAGACATAGTAGTTACAGCCATTGTCTGTTCTACGAAGGTGAAGGCTGTCAGGGTCAGGTTAGTTGGAGCTGCTTGTCCACCCGCTGGGATGGAAGTGATTGGACGCGACTCTAGGCGAGCCCCGTTATCCACTGCTGCAAACTTACTGTCTTCGTACTGTACGCCTGTTACTTCGTACTGCCCTTCGTCATCACCCCAAGCTACTTTCGTAACACGGTACAGTTGAGATTTCAGGGTTGTCTTCTCGACATACCAACCCAACTCTGAAGTTGGAATCGCTGAGTAGTTCGTTGTGACTGTGACTACCTTACCATTGACGCTCAGGACTGTGCGGCCTTCACTCGCTACACCGTCAGGCTTGTTGACATACAGGATGTCGCCAGCGACGGCATTGGATACGCGATCTAGTGTTACAGTGTTTAGTGTTGCGGTGCTGATGCGTCCTGCAAGGTTAACCCCTGCGAGTACTTGGTCAGCAACACCGATTACTTCACCCGGCTTAGGCAGGTAACCCTCAAGGCCAAGTTTGAATGTGACCAGTCTATTCAGACTGTTGGTCAGCATTGTGTACTTACCTTTACGTTGAGCCTGTCCACGACTGGTGCAACCGATAGCAGAAAGTTCTGCTTGTGCCCACGTCTTATAACGCTGCACGAGGTTGAGGTCGTTAACTGCCTCTACGGCTGTTTCAAAGTGGTTCTCTGGGTTATCGTAAGATACCAGAGACGAAGTGTAGATTGTCTTCTCAGAAGTCGAGCCGTAGGAAAACTTACCGTCAATTACGTTACTGCGATTGTAGTTACGAACAGTGTTGACTGCAACAGGCATGTCTGCCGATGCAACCATCTGCGTACCACTCCAGTAAAGCATGCCGTTGAAGATGCCTACGATGTCTCTGAGAACTTGCCAAGCCTCTTTACGAGACTGGATATAGATGTTGCAAGTGTAACGTGGTTCAGTACCACCAGCTCCGTTAGAAACCATCACGTCACAGTACTGGGCAACTTGGTACAAGGTCCACTTATCAACCATTGTTGCCTTGATGCGAGAACCGAGGCCGAAGCGTTCGTTTGTTACGAGGTCATAGAAGACCCACGCTGGGTTATCTGTCCATGCCCACTTGAAAGCACCGTTCCAAACACCCGTGTAGATTCGTGTGACCGGGTTGTAGTTCGAAGGTACTTGAATCAAGCGACCTTTGGTCTTCAGGGAAATCCTCGGGATAGAGGTTCCACCGAACAACTCTGCGTCGAACTCTACATACAGCAGGGCTGTGTTAGGGTAACGAAGGCGGGCGTCGATCACTTCACCAACGGACTTCACCGTCATAATGTCTTGGAACTTTACATTGTTCTGGTTTGGTGTGATCCGACGAACACGCAATGTCCAAGATGTTCCCGGCTTCGGTAGGTTCAGACGGTGAGTACGGTTGTACTCTACAGTTGTCTTACCTTTGTTTGTATCCCACTGCCCTTGTTCAACGTATGCCCCACCGTTAGTGGAGATATCAATTGCGTAGGCAATGTTGTAGCCAACGATGTCTCCGTTATCCTTTTGCTGGAACAGGGAAGGCCATGCAAGGGTTACGCGGATCGCATCAAGTTGCGAGTTGGTGATGAGCCGGGTGTAGGCTACAGCGTTAGTTAGGTCGAAGCCAATTGGGTACTCGTTCGAGATGTCTGGCATCCCGGCGATGTGTGCTTGATCGATGGTCCCGGGGCGGTATTCCCACTTAACCCCACCGAAGTTTTCCAACCCGGTCCCACTTTCTAGAGGAGTTCCGTTAAGGTAAATGTCTTGTGCGGTTGGGACGCCTGCAAACTCACCTTCACCGATGGCAACAAGTACCTTGGCGAAAGACTTTGAGAGTAAGTTGTTTCTTGTCTCAGCGGGTTGGTGGGCTTTCTGGCTTCCACCCTTATGGCCTTGCAGAACTACTTGTTCCATTTGATTCCTCTACTGCCGATCCTCTGCATAGATTCCGGCTGAAATAACTGCACCGCCAATCTCCCTGTACCCGTATAGGATTCCAACAGGAGTGCCTTGCGCAGTTGTGTTAACTGGTCCGCCAAATGCGTAGGCGGCTGTGTTCTCGTCATCATTCTTGGTCTTGAGCCCCCTCGCTGTTGGTGACAGCATCTGAATAACCCCACCAACAACCATCGCAATACCTGCGTTAATTAGGAAGGGAGATACGGGGTTAGCGGGAAACATGACGTTACCGACTACGCCAGCAGCAATAAGGATGGCTCCGACGATTACTTGGATAGTACCACTCTTCCGACCGCCATAGACTGGAGCGATACGAATCTCCTCCTTGGCGCCTAGTGATAGTTCTTCTTCCCCAATGTTCTGCTTACCGTTGAATACTGCGAAGGCCATGCCCCGATGTTCGGCTGTTTCAAGGTAGTGCTTAAATCCCGGCACCATGATGCTGAGGGCATGTACGGCCTCTGCGGGACTCTTTACGAATAGATCAAACTCTCGGCCAAACTTACGCAAGTGGCCGTATAGCTTAACTTTGACTAGTCTTTCTGACATAATCTTTGTGCCTCAACACGAATGATGTTCTTTGCAGCCACTGGCCTCCGTAGATTTCAACTGCGGACTTGCGTGAATACATGTGATGCAAGATGAATGGCCCTTGTCCAAAGATGTCCAGAGGTTCGCTAGGAAGTTCTGGATAATTCCCCAAGTAGATGGCTGCGTGGTTGGGGTGATAACTCCGCCCAATCTGCATCACCACCATATCTCCAACTTGAATCTCATCGAGTGGAACCTTATAGAAGCCACTAGCGAGGAAGTTCAGTTCATAGAGCGACGGGCCATCTTTAACTTCCCACCAATTGTCTTCCCGGGTGAACTCTGGGAATACCAGATCACTGGTGCGGTAGTAGTAGTCTGCACAGCACTGCCAACAGTCGTGGAGGCCGTGAACAAATTCTCTACCTGTCAGTGGAGTTTCACCTTGAGCTACAACCTGCCTAAAATCGCCGTCAGGCCACGCTACAATGATCCAAGGCGTCGGTATGGCTTCAGGGTCTAGAAGCCTCTCCATCGCGTAGTAGCGCTCCATGAAGGCAAGATCGTAAGTACTGGGTTGGGAGGTTGCGTCAGGGTGTGAGTGAACAATGGCTTCCAGCTCCCCTAAGTCCATAGCATCAGTCATGTCTTCTGGGCAGAGCTGGAATTCTTCAGTAGGGTCACTGGAGAGGTTCTTACAAGGGAAGTACTGGGGACTGCCTTGGATACTCACTACGACACCACAGCATTCCCGTGGGTATTCTTTTGCTGCGTGACGGCGGATATCTTCCCGCACATTCTCATTGTCAAAAACTTCCATTTGAATCCTTAGTTCATTAGTGCAGACGCTGGGAAGCCACCAAACGACAAGGGGTTTGTTGCACCTTGGCGTGGCTTGCATCCTGTGCTCAATAGTCCAGAGCAGCGATCTTTGTTTGGGTCTGTTACTACGTTCCCATCCCCATCGAAGTAGTTGGTCCCTGTGTATCCACAGTCCGCTCCACGGTATTGACCTTGAAGCATCCAGTAGCAGATAGAGTGAATCTGCCGAGCTGGGATAAGTTTCCCAGAAGTGTCAGCAGGGTTCGATAGGTTCCACGTGATTGCGGTATTGTCTTCACTACTCTTGTGATCGATATACCAAACCTGCACGAACTCTTGAGTTGAGTCAGCCCCGGGTTGTCCATCTAAGTAGTGCTGGAAGGTGATGTGGATCGTGACCTTAGCTTGTGCAAGGTCGTTCAATGCAAGACATAGTGCACTGATCGAGGCGTCTACGTTAGCTACAGCGAGTGATGGGGAAGCGGGCGCTCCAGCTCCATCCATTGCGATACCTTCGATTCCGTAGGGCCAGCATGTATATGATTTACCCTGCCAGACAATTGTCTTGGGGGTTAGTTCTGTACCAGCAGCAGAGGCTGCCAGTAGTTCTGCTTGAGTGTACTCGACGTTATAGTTATGGAACGCCAGTACGGGTCCACCAAAGTCTGTACAGTCAACCTCAATTAGCCGGACACGTTGCCCGGGTTGCAGAGTCTGAACGTCTAAGTTAATTGGCATCAGCCCTCCTTATTAAGCTGCGTATGATTTAGTGAATGTGCCTGAGAAGGCGAATGTGTTCCCGCCAAGTTCATTGGGCTTAGGGTTCTTACACTTCCACAGGCCGATCTTTCCGAGTGGGTTCGTCCAGTAGAACGACTTATACCCACCGAGTGCGTCCATGAAATCCATGATCAGGTTGCAATCAACATCTGTGCCTGTCCATGTGATATCCCATGCTTCTGTTTTATTGTTAACTCCTTCCCCGGCCTCTTGGATATACCCGTCACCCATCTGGGCTGAACGAACTGTGTATCCAATTGTCGGAGAGGCTTGGATATTCACTACCCATGTAAATGTTGGCGTTGCCATATGTACCTCTAAAAGAAGAGGGGCCGAAGCCCCTTTCTATCAACCTTGCTGTGATTTCCAGATGTCTCCACCCGGTTGCAGATCCTTGCTCATCAGTTGCTTGTAACGTTGATCAACGAATTGACCGATGTCTTTACCGAATGAGTTGTAACCCGGATCGCTTGCAGTGCTACTGTTGTTACCCTTACCGTCGATATTGACTTGAACTAGAACTCCGCCGCCTGTACCAGCACTGGCTTGTTGTAGTCCACCAAGATCAACTTGAGCACGAACACCCAGAGAGCCGTCCGCTGCACGAGTCAGTGGCATGATTGCTTCCGGGCCTTTCTCGCCCATCTGCCCGAGATTGAAGTCAGTAGGCTTACTTACAACCGAGTTGGTGAATGCACCACCCTTGGCGAAGAACTGCTTACCGCCATCCCAAGCACCACCTTTAGCCTGCTTGAGAGTCCAGCCAGCTAAGTTATCGTAGCCCTGAGCATTTGAACCACTCGGGGCGGCTGCACCGCCGAACATACCGAACATCGCTGACAGGGCACTTGACGCAGCAGCCTTAACCGCCATACGTGCCATATCCGACAAGATTGATTTAGTCAGATCTGCGAATGAAAGCTTCCCAGTTGTAACGAAACCAACAATTGCGTCTTCCATACTACTGAAGGCACTAGTGAAAGCCTCATTAGTCAGGTTGGCGTAGTTCTGACCATCCTCAATATACTGCTTGAATGCACCAGAGATACCAGCTCCCCAATCACGTTGGGCAGTACGCATGTCCTCGTAGTTCTGGACAATCTGGTCTTTCATCTTGGTATGGGCAGTTGCCGCTGCTGTCAACTTCTGAGCGACTTCACCAGCTAGTTCTGGATTCTCTGCACGTTGGTTGTTAAGGGAGCGAACTTCGTCCGCGTAGCGATCATCTTCAGAGTTCATCTGGTCAGATACGCCACGTTGGCCGCTACTCATCGCCAGTCCAGCACGATCCCGTTGCCCTGCTGTACGCAAGTTGTTGACCATCTGTTCCAAAGATTCGTTGTAAGCTTTAACGTTCTGAGTTTGGCGCTTCAGACGTTTCTCTTCTTCAGCCGCAGACTTGTTCAGATCTTTCTGAGCAGTAGCTTCAGCAACAACCATCTTGGAACGGGCATCTGCAATCTTCCGATCCAATGAGATAGTCTGATTGGCAGAGATGTTCTTACTACCCTTCAGAGCTTCCAGAGCGGCGATTTGATCTTGGTATGCAATCTGAGTCTTCGCAGACTCTTCACTCAGTAACTGTTGACGCTTAGTGAATCCAGATTCAGCAGATAAGGTGCCAGCCTCTTGTTGAGCTTTAACGGCTTCAGTCAGTGTTGCATACTGAGCCTTAATCTCACTAACCTTGTTCTGAAGGTCGTTTACATCTGTGTCATCGATAGTTGCAGATTTTGGTCCGCCCTTATCCTTGAATGTCTCTCTAGCCTGAGCCTTAGCTTTCTCAACATCGGCGTCAGTGATTGTGTATCCAGCTTTACGGGCTGACGCAACCTCTCTATCAATAGTTTTCAGGGCCGTCGCAAGTTTGTCAGCCTTATCGGCAGTCTCTACAAGCGACTTCTGGAAATCTTCGAAGTCCTTAGTACCCTGCTTAACAGCCTCGCCACGGAACATTGCTTCCCGTGCGGCCTTCTGGTCATCAACTTCTTGTTGAAGTCGATCTTTCCATGCGTCGTTAGTTGACTTCCCACCCGGCTCTTGTGCAGCGAATCCACCCCCGAAGAGGTTTAGACCAGCGGCACGCTTGTTGACATTCTTGATAATCTGATCAAGATCATCTTCCAGTGTCTTCGGACGGCCAATGTCGAGCATGGCATCCCAAGCTTCTTTAGCGGCACCCGTAATACCGTTCCAAGCTTTCTCGACGGACCCTTGCTTACTGATGATTTCATCGGCACGGGTAGTCAAAGTATCTGCGTACTCGTTCTGTAGGAGCGTAGCGGCCTCAGCCTCTCTCCCCTGTTTAACCAGAGCAGTTGCTTGTTGGTAGATAGATGCGGTCAGGAAGTTGGTTTGTTCGTTGAGCTTCTTCGCAGCATCAAGTGGATCACCACCCAGTGCAGCAAATTGCTTCACAGTTTCAGCCGCAGCCGTACCAGAAGCTTTCTCCCACTTCACAGCAGCAGTTGTCAGTCCAACAAAACTGTCAGCGGTAACTTGACCAGAGGCAGCGAGTTGAGCGAGAACTTCAGCAGCCTTCGAAGAGGTTCCTGCAATCCCATCAACTTCCTTCGCCATATCAGCCATAGCTGCTACAGTCGTGCCAGCGGCGTTACCAGTAGAGACTAGAGACAGGCGATAAGCATCACCCTCTTTAGCTCCTAGGTTGTATGCAACAGCGAGAGCAGCGAGAGCACCGGCAAACACAGTGACAGGGTTAATAAGCCCCATGATAGCGCCTGCGACACCCTTGATGCCCGGTCCAATACCACCAAACATATCCTTGATCTGTCCACCTTGTTGCAGCAGAACAGTCAGGGGAGCTTGTCCACCTTGCAGGGATACGATGATGTCAGTGAATTGGGCAGGGAGCCCTTGCTGAGCCTGACGAACTTGCTTGGCAGTGATGCCAGTCTTATTCAAGGCTGAGTTGTACTTCTCAGTACTTTGGCGGGCACGGTCGATAATGCCCTGATATCTAGTGTACTGCTCGGTCGTCAGGTTAGGCTTGTTCGCTTGAAGCGCCTTCTCCTGTGCGTCGAGTCTTTGGAGTGATCTGGTTACTGGGTCAATCGAGCCCAACAGGTTGTTTAGAGCCTTAGCCTCTGAGCCGATGGAAGATACAGCTTTGGCAGCAGACTTTTGAGACTGACTTGCTAGCTTTTCTTCTTCAGCGAAGCGCCTAAGTGTACTCTGATATCTGATTTTGTCAATACGCTGAGTCTCATCAGACGCATCTTTTTGTGCTTTAGCTTCAGTTTTAGCTGCTGCAACACGTTGAGCCGTTACTTGGCTCTGAGATGATTGCGATGACTTAACCGCTGAAAGCTGTTTAGCCTCGTCAGCAGCACGCCGATCTGCCATCTTCAACCAAGAGTCGAGACGCTTTTGTTCAGAGGCAGCTTCAGCAGCAGCAACTTTTTGTTGTCTTGCAGCAGTGGTGGCACTATCTCTCTGATCTTTCTGTACGATAGCCTGACGGCGACTCGCATTTGCAGCTTCTTCTTTGTCCCGGCGAGCGGACATTGCAAACCATTGGTCGTAGCGAGTTTCCTCGGCACGTTGGGCTTTAGCTTCAGCAGCAGCGGTTTTGTTTGCTGAGTCCTGTTTAACCTTACGGCTGGCAGACTCAGCCTGTGCCGAGCCGGAAGTTGCTTGGGTGAACTCTTTTAGTTTTTGTGTTGCAGACTCGACTTGCGAGGAGTCTACCTTGATTTGCAACTCGGCAATATACGCCATCGCGTCTCCAGTCCTTACTTATCTCTCGCCTCAGACATCTTCTTCAATACCTCCGCTTCCATCACGCGGATATCAGTGAATGCTAGGGGCATTTGTTCATCTGGAATCTCCGAATACTTAGCCACGATTGGCAAAGTCTGGTAGTCCAGTCCGATAGCACCGCCCATACCGACTCTCCATTGGGTAGACATGGCTTCAAAGAGAACGAATGCAGGCCAGATGTCCGGCCATACTTCAATCTCCTCCTCTTCCAAATCCCCAAAAGAAAAGCCCCAAGCCGCCATTTTGTTAGCGTCTGGGGCTTGATCGTAAAGTGCACGAGCGGCGCTTCTTAGTTTTTTGTGCGGTTCTCTGCATACGCTGTACGGTATGCTTCAACAATGGCTTGAGCTGCTTGAGTGCAAGTATCACAGAGGGCGTAAACACTCTCCGCATTGTACTCGTCATCAAAGCCCCAACTCATTACGATGTCTTGAATCTGTTGAACTTGTACTTCGATATCGGCTTCTGCCAAAGAAGAGAATGTAAACTCTTCGTCGCCTAGAAGACGCTGTGCGTTCTCAGACCACTTGTCGTACATAGCAGCTAGCTCTTTACGCCCAAGGATACGGTAAGTGAACTTCACTTCGATTGGATCTGCACCAACACGCGGAATGCTTACGTCAGTGCTGAATGTTGGATTCTGGGCAATCTTGAATTTTGCCATAGTGTCTCTCCTTGATTAGAATGCCGCCCCGAAGGGCGGCTGTATCATTAGATACGTGTTGGACGAGATTGCAGAGACAGCGAGATTGAACGCGTCATCAGTTCGTCACGGTTAACAGTTGGAGTTGAAGTGATGCTAACGATGGCGTTGTAGGCCATTACAGCGCCTGTAACCATGTTCAGCTTCAATGGGCGTGGTTGTAGGTCAAGGTCAGCCGCTTCAACTACTGGAACGTAGGCCAGCGCCGGGTCATCGGCTACAGTCAGAGTCATGCTGATAGCTGACTTACTGGTTGGCATCTGCTTCTCATCCGCGTCTTCCAAGAAGGCGAAGTTAAGGAATTGCTGCTCACCACCAGAGAACGCTACTTCAGTAATCTGAGAGATAGGTGTCCAAGTAGTGATCTTACGGAAACTACCTGCGCCTTGTCCGGCTGGGTAGAGAGTAACCGAAGTAGTATCCACACCGTTTAGTGTGAAGTCGTTCGCAGTACCAATAGTGATCTTGAATACACGGTTGTTCAGTTTACCCCAACCTGATGTCAGGACAACGTAGTCACCAGTGATCAAGCCGTGAGCTGTACAAGTAACCAGTGCTGGGCTTGCGTTAGTGATAGCGGTAGTTGTTTTCGAAGTAGCAATCGCTGATGCGATGTCAAATGTACTTCCGTTAGGCAAAGCGTATGCCATAGGTAAATCCTCTTAGTTTGTGTCGGAGCGATAGTTAAAGAAAGTTGGGGTGTAGAAATAGCTGCCTTGAGGGATACCCGTCATAGGGCTAACTGGAGTCATGACAACAGCAATGTTGCTGCCGTAGGCCACTCGCTGATACAGAGGGAACAATGTTTGCAACTCATCAATGATGGCTGTTACGTGCCCAGTACCTTCTCCTGCGGGAACTACAATCGTTACTTGATACACCCCAATGTAACTTTTGTGATCCCCGGCCAACGTGTTAGAACCAGTCTTGGCAGGAAAAAGTTGTGTCTTCAGATAAGATCCAGTGGCTGGTGGAGTAAAGATCCCATTCTCCAGTTCCACCGGCATCCCTCTCGAAGTTGCATATCCACGAACAATGTCGTTGAATGCTTTACGGATCTTGCTGTCACTCATTGTTAGTCACCCTATACTTGGCAGCGGCTTTATCCACCATAGAGATGAACTGAACTTCTGTGAGCCTCACTGGAGCGTAGGCAGGAGTTGCCTTCCACCCAATCGTCTCGACGTTGTAGCCGTACTCTAGGTTGTTTGCGAGGATCGCCAGTTCACCGGGAACAAGCGTTGCAACTCTGGCCTTGATACGGGCAATAGTTTCATTACCTTCCGGATCTGTTTCGATAAGACTGTGTGAGGACGGCGTGCCGACTGTCAGTTGCCAGTTACCCCTAAAGAGCCCTGTGAGGACTGGGGAGAGCGTGATAACAGTTGAGCCTAAGTCCACTACTACTTCTCGGAGAACGTTCGTTGAGGCGCGGGTGAAGGCCTCTTGGAAGCCCTCTAGTTGCTTAGTGAAGCGAAGTAGATCGGCATCCATTAAGCCGTCCTGAGTTGGAGTTCCCAACCACATTCAATGCCTGCGTTATCCCACATCTTCACGTTGAGGATTGAGTACGTCTTTCCACCCACTGCGATCTTGTCGAGCGTCAATGGGGTAGGGCAGTCGCTGCCATCAATCTTCTCTGGGCACAGGTAGAACTTCACATCGCTCATTCGAACCAGCTCACCATCTGTGTGAAACAACTTGTAGGTTGCTCGTAGTCCGGAGATGTCATGGTTAACGGATGTGTCGATATAGAGGTCTTGTTCTTCGTCGTATACACGCTCTGTACGAATCAGTACTCCCTGCATTCCCTTACCGCCAGTTGCCCGGGGCTTAAGGTTGCGGATAGTCATCTCTCGCATGCGATCAAACATATCCATCATCAGTACCCACAAGAGGTAGATGACTGGCAGGCTTGGCCTTCGCAAGAGAGGTCAGTCGCATTCATGAGCTTGGTATTCTTGGCATCTATGCCAGCAACCCAAGGCATCAAGTTTGCAGGGATACGGGCCACAGGATCGTTGATCAAGTAGTCCATCGCCTTCAAGTAGTTGGGAGCGAAAGTGTTCTCAATGGTTAGGTCACCGATTACTTCGCGTGTGTTGATCGAGCCGATAATCATCGTGGCACTGATTGCCATAATGCGTGTGGCCTTATCTACATCTCCACTGACAGTGTTGAGCACCATCGTGTATTCGTCATCCGTAAACATCGGGTAGATCGGGTTTGTTGTGACATCACCAATACGGAGCTTGATGAATGCAATCTTTTCTTCAGTAGTTTGCGTAGCCATCGGGCATCCTTAGTATCTGGTGTTGTCGCCTTGCAGTGCCAGACTGATTGTTCTAGTCATCAGTTGGTCACGTTGCATCTTTGGTGTTTTGGTGATCGATGCCAGACTTGCATATACAATGGTGTCTTGGTTGATCAACGTCAGGCGTTGCACCTGAATTTCCTCTGTCTCCGAGGCAAGTTCGATTGTGGAGAAAAGAGGAAGAGATTTGTCATCAGCGACTTCAATAGAGAAAGTTGCAGCACTTTTAACAGTGGGGCGACTAACTTCTTTACCGGAACGGGAAGGGCTGTATGTAGTGTATTGCTGCTCTCCACCACCGAGGCTGAGAGAGAGGATCTGAGGCACTTGGACCCACGTGGTAACTCCACGGACTGTGCCGTAGATTGTTCCAGCGTTTCGCTTAGTGTCAGTTGTATCTGCACCACCTAGTGTGAAGGTAGCTCCGGATACTGCGGTAACTTTGAATGCCCGACCATCTAGATCCCACCAGCCAGACTTAATCATCACGATTTGGTTGACTGTCAATGTGTGACCCGTGGCTGTGAACACTGCGTTTGCTGCACGTGTAACCGCCGTAATGGTAAAGAACGGCGTATACGCACTCGCAAATTCGAATGTACTTCCATTAGGGAGTTGATACGCCATACTTATTCCTTACGTCAAATCTTTCAATGCGGCGATGATTGCGTTGATAGCAACCTTGTTGGCGTTAGCCAGTGCCACAGCAGTTGGAAGATCTGTTGCATTCGCTGTAGCGATTGGGGTCAGAGCAGCAACTGTTACTGGGTCAGGCATAAGCTTGGCCAGCTCTTGAGCTACATAGATCCAACCGTTCTTCGGGTGAATGTTACTTACGTTCATTGTCTTCTCCTAGAAGGAAGAAAAGGGGAGACAAGCTCCCCAGTTCAATTAGGCCAGAGTCAGAGTCTGAACCGCTTGCGGAGCCAACAGGCCGTGCATGAAGTTCTGTTCCGACATGATTTGGATCTTCTCGTCAGAAGCTTTCTCGAACCAGTAGCTGCCTTGCGACTTTTTGTTAACAGCCGAGAAGCGGTTAGCTGGAGCGAAGTAAGTTTTCGCAACGTTAGTCAGACCAACTGGGATCAGGATCGCTTCGTCATCAACAACGAATGGAACGAACGAGTTACCAACATCGTAACCAGCTACACCAACGTCAACGTAAGTGATACCGAAGCAGTTGAAGCTTGGGAAACGTGCGTCGAAGCCAGCGAAACGAGGGTCATCAGCGTTAACGCCCAACAGGGTTGCCAGCGACTGGGAAGTAGGCAGAGCCTTCAGCATCTCAGTGATGTACGGGTTGGTGATAACTTTGGTGAAGAACTCGCTACCGCACAGGGCAACTACGCCACGCAGAGTACCTTGAGTACCACGAAGGTCTTTACGGTACTGAGCCAGAACTTCACGGCTCTGGATACGTGGGTCAACAGTGTTACCGAAGTCCATTGCAGTAGACTTACGAGTGATACCGAACTCGTTGTAGAAGTTCACGGTGTCGCCGTACGAAGTACGCAGTGTTTTGTTTGGAGCGTAAACCGAACCGTCTTTCAACAGTTGGAAACGAGCAGCGGTCTTAGTCAGCTCGTGAGCGTCCTTCAGAATGAACATCTTCTCTGCACGAATGTCAGCTACTTGAGCCAGATTCATGATTTCAGCAGAGTCATTGATCGCTACAACACCATCGATGTCGTGTGGGTAGATCGCGTCTTCCGCCTTGATGTGCGGAATGCTAACTTGCAGGAACTGACGTTCCGATTCGTTAGCCATTGTCTGACCACGACCATCCCAGTTGCTGTCAGTCAGGATTTGTTGGTTGCGAGAGTGCTTAACAATCTCAACAGTCTTCTGAGTGCTGTAGTACTCACCGAAAAGCCCCAGAGCCTCGGTAATGTCCATAGTGTATGGAACTTCAGTCAGAATATCGGTACGGTCAACAACACGTCCGAGGTCTTTGCGGTTTAGAGTAATAGCCATAATGCTTACTTGATCCTATGAATTAGTGGAGTAGTGAAACTGTTGTTTAAACAACAACAGTGTCTAGAACTACGATGCCCTGCTTCTCAAGAGCTTGTGCCAGAGCAGCAAACTGAGTCGCGTTCAGAGCGGAGTGAATAGCTTTTGGCAGGTAGTCTTTGATTTTCATCGGACCACTTGTGTAAGCGATGGCGTTGAACTTGCCAGCAGCAATAGCGGCAGGTACGAACGAAGTCTTGTAGCCGTAGTGGTTGCCCAGTACAACAGCGTATTCGTTAGTCAGAGCAACATCACCAGAAGCAGCAACTACTGCGAAAGGTGCAGTTTCATCAGTTGACTTAGCACGGAACACAATGGTCCCAAGCTTGACTGGTGCACTAGCGGCTGGCGGAGTAATGTTCAGGTCACGACGGTTGAAACCATCGATAACGTCAAACCCTTCCCAAACAACGAGGTCAGAGAGGCGTACATCGCGTGGAGCAATATTTTCGAAAGGCATTGGATTTCCTTGATTGGAGTGGGGGGGTGATTACTTACGTGTCATACGGGCGATAGCGGCACGAGTTGCTGCGGCTGCCGGATCGGTATCAGCGTCGGTTTGTACAGAAGCGTCGGCATCTGCGTCTTGACCAAGTTCAGTCATGAGTTCTGACTGTTCTACGGTTGCTTTGGCTGATGCGAAAGTACCAACTACTGCGTGGAATGCTGTGTCATCGAGGCCAGACAAGTTAGCCATTAGGCCTTCAACTTGATCTTGAGCAACTACGGCAGACAGGGCACTTGTACGAGCAGAGAGTTTGGCTTCAGCTTGTGCGGTCTTGAGTTCAGCAAGTTCACCCTGAAGTGAAGCTACTGTTTCAGCTAGTGTGTCATTACTTGCCAGAACTTCAGTGAGCTTGGCACCAGTGTCGGCAAGGTTGCCAGCAAGCAGGGTACGGCTTTCTTCAGAGGCGGTAAGTTGGGTAGCCAGCTCATCGGCGTGGGCTTGGAGTTCAGCGAGTTTCACAGGATCTTCTCCAGTAGAGAGTTTGAATAGTTTTGGAAGAGGCATATTTGCTCCGTTCTCTTTCAGTTCTGCGAGGTACTCAGAGAACTCATCGAGGGTCATTTGTTTGTCGGCAAGTCCAAGGCTGATTGCCTCAGTTGCCCCAAAGGTTTTCGCTTGGGTTGCAATAACAGACTCACGAGAGATGCCACGGTAATCTGAGATGTGCGTTACGAACTCTTCATAGAGAACGTTGATCTTTCCGCGAATCTCATCGAGGAAGCTTGCGGAGAACTTACCTTCTGCGTCGAATGGAACTTTTGATTCCCCAGCAAAGATGTAAGTGTCTTCAACTCCCATACGCTTCATGGCTTCATTAGTGTTGCGGAGCTTTACAACTACCCCAATACTGCCGACGCTTGACTGCGGGTTCATGATGATTTCGTGAGAGACTGCACTGAATGCATACGAGGCAGATGCGGACATGCCATCAACATAAGTGATCAGTCGCACACCATTTTGGTCTGCAAGTTCTCGAATGTGTCGGGCAGTTTCAAATGCTTGGTAAGCCTCTCCTCCCGGAGAGTCCTGATCGAGTACAATGTACTTGGCACCGGCAGCAATCATCTGACCAACTTCGTCACGGATAGCTTGGTAGCTTGGTCCGGAAGGTCCGCATAGGCCGTAGTGCTGCACGTAAGTTAGTGGACCGTTGATATCAACAATCCCAATCTTAGTGTCAGGGTTATAGTGGAGTTCACGCTTCTCTGTCGGAAGGGATTCCAGAACAGCCATCTGCGGCGAGCCACTGTTCCGGGACTCAATGTAAGGGATTACCTGATTCAGATAGTCGCCCGTCACGAGGTGCGGCTTATTGTAAAGAGACTCAGCGAGCCTCAATAGTTTATGCGCCATTAGGCGTGCTCCTTGTTGCTCGTGCTTGAATTACCGCTCTTACCAGACGACTTACCAGTTCCGTTACTCATGCCTTCTTGCATGCCTTCTCCAGCCTTCGTATCAGGCTCGCCCATCAACTTCTGAAGTTCTTCAGTCGTGGCGTTCTCATCTACTTGGTATGGAATCTCAGCAAGTTTCAGCACCCAGTTAACAACCTTCGGATGGATCGGCAACATGCCAACGGCTTTCACACGTTGAATGAACTTACCAAGTTCCTCTAGGTTCACAGCTTCTGGCAGCCTGTACTCGAAGTACGGCATTACTTCAGTGTCCCAACGATTCAGTTCGAAGATTTGTCGAACGAGGTCATGGTTGAGTTGGTTACGAATCTCATCGAGGCGAGCTGCCACGGCAAGATCGATCACTGAGAGTTTCGATTCAGAGAGCGAGAAACTACCGCCACCGCCACCAGACCCAAGGGCCAGTACGTCAGCGAAGAGTCCCACTAGAATCTCTTGGTTATAGCGAGCAATGATTTTGTCAATGTCGTAGCGAGATGTTCCGCCGATACTTTTGATATCAAACTCGAACATCTTCTTCCCCTGTTCGTCCGTAACATACGGCAGGATGATTCCGCTCTCTCTGGCGTGGTGCGCGTTGACCAGAGCTTTCTGGAAGATCTTCAGTGCTTCTTGTTTGTCCTCGGAAGCTTCTGAATCAAGATACTCTGGTGGGAGATACAAGATTTTGAATGCGTTCGCATCTTGAGCAGCACCAAGGGCTTCAGCCTCTTGATACGCTGTCTTCATCTTCCATGCTTGCCATACGCTTGCCAGAGGAGATGTCCCGGTTGGGCTATCCTTCTGAGGGTTGTGGCGGAAGTGGAGAAACTTCTTACGAGGGATGAACTTCTGGGTCAGCTCACGAGGGCTGTCCATGTATCCCCAGCCTTCTGACGGGCTTGGGTTTGTACCCATGCTCCAGACGTTCTGGTAGAAGCCTGCAAGGTCTTTACCACTACCACTCCAACGCCATCTATCGATAGAGTCTTGGGAGCGTAGGGCGAGCTTACGAGGGGCAATCAACAGATCGTTGAACTTGCTTCCTTTATCTTTCTCACGGTAGCGGTAGACTTTCTCAACTGTAGAGAAACCGTAACGACCGAACGAGGATGCTTGCTTGATGAAGTCTGTCCACGTGTGTTCCATGTCGTTCATGCATTGTCGCAAGAAGATGGCATGGTCTTTCAACTTGTCATCGTAGCCCTCGGGGATCTTTACTTCCCACTGGGCAGTTGCAACTTTGTTGTCTACATAGTCGAGAGCAGCAGCAATGGAGGCGTCTTTCGACATCTCCTTGTATGTGTTTGCAGCTTCGGGCCAGCGTAGTTCTTCTTGACACTCTTCGAAAATGTTTCCGCCGAGTACAATCAAACCAGAACGGCCAATTTCCCCCATAGTGAGCGTAGGAGAATCGTTACTCCCAGTTTCAAGGGAGGTTACTTCACCATCTTCCATATCGGCTCCCTAGCGAGTAAATGGGTTTTGGAATGAGGTATTGAATTTCTTCAATCCAGCGGTAATGTTTGGCATAGTGAGCTTCTGAGCCAGTGCCATAAATGCGTCGGCTGTGGCGTCCACCATATCGTCGTGACCACTCTCACCTTTACGCTTCTCACCATCGAACGCTTCACACTCTTTGAAGTAGAAGTTGTTCTCATAGCTGATGTTGTTCTCTTCATCGACACAGCAATCATTGCGGATTGAAATACCGGCGTTGAGCAACATAGAGGCGAAGGGTCTAGCTCGATCAATCTTTTTGCCTGTAGTTTTGAACCTACGGACGTACAGACCTTTCTCGCTGAGAGTTCGTGCAGTAAGCAATGAGGCGCCTGCTGCTGCGGGGTTAGGATCGACAGGGATGATCACATCAACTCTCGGGCCATCGTCAGCACAACACTGAACAACCCAGTCCACCCATTGTCCGAAACGAATACGGCAGCGACGAACTTCGTGAATGAAGTAAGTACCGTCTTTCAACTTCGACATCTTCACGCAAGCGGTGTAGTCGGGACTTGGAGATGCATCAGACTTTAACGTACCAGCGAAGTCGAACGCACGTACAGTCTTAACAATCTCTGTCCAAGGCGGCTCTTGCTCAGCGGGAACAAACCATTCACGCTTCATAATCCCGCCTGCACTTGGCCGAGCCTTCCAGTTACCGTACAGAAGACGTTGTACGTCAACTGCGTTGTTGGCTTTAAGTCGGCTCACATACCCGGGGTCGTTTTCAAGTAACACGGGGTTGTCATAGCAAGTAGCGGAGATGAAGGTGAAGGACAGGATACCGCTCTCAGGGCCAGTGCCATGAATCAGTTCTAGTTCTTCTCGTGTATCCGCCCAAACATAGTCGTTGCCTTCCATTACATAGTAACGAACAAGGCCATCTTTCTCTGGATCTGGCAGCCCGTCTTCCAACAGGTAGTACTCAATCCAATCAAAAATTACGCTATCTGGGTCTGGGTTACACGTCATAATCATCTGGATTGGGTTCTCAGAACGAGAACTACGCAGACGACCACGGAGGTATTCAATTTGCCCTTGGCTAAAGTGGCAAGCTTCGTCAAACAGGATGAACGTAAGTTCTTTACCC
>Ga0307517_10001048_pt1 | contig 46805 bp, 46 predicted proteins | sample 23_EM_MG_FD_194515 | JGI IMG/M metagenome (GOLD analysis project Ga0307517, IMG submission 194515) | Populus trichocarpa ectomycorrhiza microbial communities from riparian zone in the Pacific Northwest, United States - 23_EM | ecosystem: Host-associated > Plants > Roots > Unclassified | place...
AAAAATCGTGAGACTGAGGCTGAAAACACAGACGTCGAGGGTCGTATCGCAAAAATGTCGTTATCTGGTTCTGAAGGTGTTGTCCGCAAATAGAATCCCAAAGGATCAAAAAAATTATTCTTTCACACAGAAGAGACCAACGGAATGCCCGATAAATATATTGGCTGAACTCAGAAACTGACATCGTAGTATTGAACTTTTATTGCGGTCCGTTTCGATCACCACGCCAATGGATTGGATTCCCACAACGTTGCCGACTATCTCACTAGTAGGTGTCGTAGATTCTCATAACTTAAAACCATCACAAAAAAAGCAATATAGAATCTAGTTCAATTATAAGACAGAAGCACAATCAGTAGTAAAGTACTAACAAATGAAAAGTATTCAGCCTCGATTTCTAATTATAATTTTCCAAAAGGACATTCCCAAGTGCAAGACTGTGCAAGAGAATCCGCAACAAGGCTTTGGTGGGTACCTTTCAGCAGGCCATTTAAATTTGTAAACTGACTTTATCGGCTTCAGCTGACTCCCACATCCTGCATCATGAGTGGGAATCAGGGATGAATCAATGCACAGACCTGAACTATTAAAATATATACAATTTATATAATAAGAGGTAAGGCCGGCCCGCGGCAACATCAACCTTGGCATCTCAACAGATTCTTCGACCACCAGAGACACCGAGGTTGCCATCCTGGAGCTCTTGAAAGAAGCTGATACGCCTGACTCGGATACCAAAGTGATCCGTGGAGTGTGTTTATGGACCTCAAGCTGCCTTCTACCAATATGACCGTGAACGACAAGTTGTCTCGCCCGCAACTCGCCCAAGCCCCAAGGACAGGTGCGTTTTGACCTGGATCTAGCGACGGAGAGCGGGGCCAAACGCTTCGACGACTCCCATGGATGCAAACTCTCTCCATCATGAAGGGCAGATGGCGAAGTGTCCTCTGTCTCCTCCATCTGCACCTGTGTCAGGTCGCAGAACACGTTGAGCAGATTCCAACTTTCGGATCCTAAGTGATCAGCGTCAGGGTACTATTCTTTAAGAGATATTAAGACCAGTTTGAGGGAGTCATTGATCGTGGTTATGTCAAACACATAGCGAGCAACGGGCGAGATGACATTGACAATGTTGACGGTTCAAGATGTCCGGTGTACTGTCAATGCACATATGTCCCAAACAAGCTAACGCCGTACCGCAAGGGGTTCATGATCAAAGACAACATGACCTAATATATTACTCATTATCATAAGAACCAAGCGCATTGTACGAAAGAGTACATTTGTAGTATCGATTCAAGTGTTCGGGGGAAGTCGTGGTGATTCAATCCAAAAAAAACCGACATCACTCGTTTCCCCTGATCCTCTGGTGAGGGGTACATCCCAACTGGCCATGCCGATAATGGTTTGATGTTCGATTGCTTGCTCACGGCTAGCCGTGTTGGGAGTACGGCAGGTGATAGTGAGAGTTGTTTGACAGTGAAAATAAGGCATTGTCGATCTCGAATTGAGAGAAAGACGATGAGACGATGAGTTGACCCATTCCGGATGTTGAATTCGGAGAATGTCTCTTTTAGGGTTGCTTGCCGGTGAAAATAAGGCGCTGTCGGTCAGGAGGCCTGGCCTGAAACGAGGCGCTGCACCTTGATTCAATATGCAGTGGGTGACGATGCGGCGGTTCAACCACCTATGGACCAACACGCCTGCGTGCAAGTGCGAGCATAACGGGATGCAGGATAGTGTAGAGGAGGTAATACTGAACGTCTGGAAGGTTACAACAAAATGCTTCGTGATTTGATCGGAATCTTCATTTTCAAGTCCGTGAACACATGAGTTACAATGCCAGTGCAAATCATTTTGGCCGTGGCGTTGACCAAAGGCAGCATGGTTCAAGCATCACCAGACAAGCCTGGGTGCCGTAGGCTAATGGAGTTCCGATTCCGAACTTGCAATACATCCATTTTTATGCTGGATCCTAGGCTGTTGCAGGCATCCCAGATCCCACAAACTCAGCGCTTGACCTTGTGGCAGCATGAAGCAAGTTTTCATCCCACTGACCGGTACCCATAGTATCAAGCTGGAAAAGAAATGGTGCGTTTTACCAAGAACTAGAGAAAGGTGAGGCTCTTGTCATCGGTCCGATAACGTGAGGTCCAGAGAAGAGAATAGAACAGCTGTCATGTTTCCAATTGCCGATCCAAATATTTGTACCAGTATTAACCGGTAAGAAGACGATCTGGTGATTCTAGAAATGCATAAATTTTTATCCATGACATGTTACCCCAAGATGACGGACTTGCGGCATAGCAGGTCGTATGCGGTTTTTTATCTGACCAGTGACAGCTGCAGTGCATTCACTTACATACCAGGCTATCCATGAGCCCGTAAAAACTGCATTACTTGGCATGCCAGGAGAATGATGGGTTGCATAAAACCTTGAAGTAATTCTCTGCAGGTCCGGCGTGTCCAAATTGTCACCCTCAAAATATATCCAGAAGGAGTGACGATTGAAATTTCCAACGGAGTCTAACTTTGAGTAGAAGCTTGGGCCATTACGAAATGATTAGGAAGCCGCCGAATATGAAAAGCTTTGGACCCTGTCTGATATAAAAGCCAGGAATGAGAAGCACCCCTTGTACTGCAACAATGCCTTACATTGAACCATTGTCGGCGGAAGTGCTTAGCGATCTTGTTGCAGCCTGTCGTGGTGAAGTCTGTGTTCGAGGTGATGCCAGGTGAGACGCCTTTTGATGTGCCATCAGCATCTGACCTCGCCGACGCGTCCAGCTTTGATGACTTTGCCCTCATCTTTAACGGGAATGTCGTCAGCAGAGCAAAAGCTGTTGTCTGTCCCCTTGATGCGCAGGATGTTAGCAGGTAATGTATTTTACCTGTGTTTGTTCATTATCTAACGTGTCGTGTCTGGGAAGGATTGTTCTTGTCTGTGTCAAGCATTCGCTCTCCCCATCTGTCAAAGCAGGTGGCTACGGCACAGCAGGATGGGCAGTAGGAGGGGACATAATCATCGACATTAACAGGCTCGTTGAAATAGATATCGAGATCCCTAAAGCAGACGGTTCGTTTACCAGCCTTCACGACGTTGCCCCTGCAGGCAGCAAAGGAAAAGACGCAGTGCAACCTTCCGCAACTGGCAGTGGACCAGGGGGAAGAGAGGAAGAGCCGAACCTCCGTCGCTACGATTCTGCTTCTCAAGCTGTGGCGTCTTTCCTGCATGGTCCACTTTTGTCCAGTTATGAATCAATTGCATGTTCGGCCCCCACCCAATTAATGACCTCGACTTCGGCCTTTGCTTCTGCCTCGGGGTTTTCTCAGCCTTCCGAAAACCTCAATAATGCTTCTTCTCCTTTCCTCTATCCTGAACCACTTTCGAGGCACCTTTCACAAGGGTCAGGCTCAGATTCAACGTTTTCTGATTCAGCTTTCGGGGGGTCTTTCTCCCCCTCCATTTCCACCGCTTTCACTACTATTTTGTCACCTGTCGTTGATTCCGGTATGCCAGGGTACCATCATACACAGGAAGGTCAGACTCCAGGCATCAACGGCGCAGACCCCTTCGGTTATCTCGCCCATCCATCGAATTTCCCTCCTGCCAGCGAGCCTTTCGTTATTCCACCTCATTACTCGCAACGGTTCGGCTCTTGGACCAATACCTCTGCCTTAGGAGGTTCCTTTGGCCAAATGACAATGCCATTCCCAGCTCAAGCCGTGCCCATCCACCCGCTCTGTTATGTGACCTTTGGAGCTGGCATGCATCAAAAAGAAGTTGACACCTACACTGCGAATCACCGACTCGAAGCCAGGTACCTGATGGGAGGTGGAGACGGCATTCCGTATCATGTTCCTTTGTAATTTCACTTACCTTTGGGATACAAATTACGTGATGTTAACTTCTCTCGTTTTAGTTCCGCCCACCCCGTAGGCTCATCTGTCATGCTTCTAGGAGGCTTTGGATTCCTGAGTCGTTTGCACGGCTTGAGTATCGATAACCTTGTGGAAGTTGAAATGGTTCTCGCTGATGGGCGAATTGTAGTTGCCAATGAGAACGAGTATCCCGGTAAGCTGTCTGCATGGCAATCCTGACTCCATATCTAAAATTTTCGTAGACTTATGGTGGGCTCTTCGTGGTGCAGGTCCCTGTTTGGGGATTGCTACCCGCTACAAAGCAAAAGCTTATCCCGTTCCAGTAGTCTTCGCTGGCAATCTCATCTAGCAAGTTCAAGTTGCTTCTGATCGAGCACAGGCATATCACTGATCATTTTAATTTTAGTCGCTTTAATACAGCTACTGCGCCATCGTTAATCAAGCATTTCCGTGACTGTGTCAAAGGCGCCCCAAGAGAATTATACGCCAATGTGCTACTTACCGCGGGTCCCGCCGGCAAGGATTCGCTTGTGGTTATCCAAATGTGCTACATTGGTCCTCGGGAAAGGGGCCAAGAATATCTGCACGCTCTCTCGTCGTGGGATGGAGAAGGTTGTCTCCTTCATGAAGTAGATGAAAAAAGTTTCCTTCATCAGCAGGACAGTGTGGCCCAAGTTTTACGTGGAAAAGGTATAACTTCCTTTAGATCTACCATTATCATTTGTGAACTGAACACGTCATTATTCTTGATATTAGCCGGAAGGCAATGGTATATTCGCTCGGCCTTGATTTCGTCACTTCCTGATGAGATTATCAATGAAACTGTGATCAAATTTGCGAATACACCAGTTGGTTGTAGTACGTATTATCATCATTTTTTCTGATAGTTAATTTTAACAACCTTTGCTCACGCAGCCTGGTTGTTTGAGATCGCAGGAGGAGCTATCGCAGACTTTGAAGACACCTGTGTGCCGAAGTCGCAGAGAGAAGCTCCATTCACAATTGCAGCTCTCCACCAATGGGAGATAGACGTTCATGACGATAGATGTGTCGATTCTGCAGAGGAGGTGAGTAATAGTAATTTTAGGTTTGACCCTCGCACTCAACGAGTTGCAGTGGGTGTTTGGGAACTTGAAATCAGTACAACTCGGTGGACCTTTCCCCAGTGTGCGTATTTCCTTTTGTTCTCTGCCCGACGTGGCTTACTTTTGTGTTTAGTTTCTTGGCCGTCATGAACCGCTCGAACGCACGAAAGGTTGCTTTGGTGCCAACTGGGAGCGGCTGTGCGAAATAAAAAAGTTCTATGATCCCAAGAACCTCTTCAAGAACACGCTATGGCCGTTGAGTGAAACTGGAGAGGAGATGGCTGCTTACATGCACGAGCCGCCTACTCCGCCATTCTTACCGACAAGTATTCGGGGTGAAAGGAAGAAGATTTTTATTAGGGATTAGTCACGCCACGGAAATGTAGATGGATTGTATCTACGAGGGTTTTTTTCGGCGACTTCAGTTATCATGCCGCTGTAAATGTAATCTAGGAACGTTTTTACGAGTTCGATTCATATGGTTTTGAGAAACATTACAAATTCCTGGAATCAATTGGGTTCACCAAAGTCATCTTCACCTTTCCTCTCTGCGTATTCTTATCCTTCTCTATCTCAATCCTCACCGTTACTTTATCAAAAACGGCAATCACAGTGCCGTTGACAGTTATCGTGTAGTTTTCGGCGTCAAATTGCATCTCGCGCTTGAAAGTCACAAGTCCCTCAATCCCGAGTCTAAGGGATTCCATAGGCATGAAAAAAGCAAACAGAACAATCAAGGGAACTCACTTCGAAATAAACACACCAATCCCATTTCGGAATGTCCTAATGACAAATGCTTCTTCCAGAATCTCTGCATTGCCCTCTCTCTGTCCTTTGCCCTTCAAGGCAAGTCCAACATAAAATTCCACACTTGCTCTGCCTGCCATTTGCGCCATACGGTGACGACGATTAATGACATCGACGACACGCTCGACATGCGTTTTTGAGTGAAGTGACGGATGCAAAGGAGTATAATCAATCGCCGCAGATAGCTGCCGGTGAACGAGCACATCTAGGAAGAGGGTAGTTCAGTCAATGAAATTGATCAGAGAATTGTACAAAGTACCTGCATAGCGACGAATGGGACTAGTGAAATGCGTGTATATGTTGCTAGCCAGTCCATAATGACCAAATGTATCCTTTGATACACTCCCAGAACAGAAATATTCGGCAGAAAGCATGCATCGAGTTGCCATTATTCGAACAAGGGTGTTAAATGAAGGTTGACCAGGGTCCTAAGGTAAGTTAGACACTGAGAATTCGTTTATAATAACGACTTACTATGCAGCGATCCAAAGAATCTGCCAATGCTTTGGAACTTTCTACATCCAGTTTCATTCCCATCCTCTTCAACAAGATGTCCTGTAGCTTTTCGAAATTCTGTTTGGGAGGTGGCAAATGTCGTCTGACGAGTTGCAAGTGAGAAACTATTGGCTTGTCGAATAATTTACGACACACCTCAACACCGCGGTCTGGGGAAATACTTCTTCAATTCTTTTCGCCACCGAAATATTAGCCAACAACATGAATTCTTCAACCAGACTATTCGTCTCTCTCATTTCCTTTTGTTCAACATCAATCGGATCGGAAGACTCTGACGAGTCGAGATGGATTTTGACCTCTGGTGATGCAAGGTTGAGAGCACCTGCTTCCATCCGTTTGGCCCTAAACTTTTGAGCTAACGTGTTGAGTAGCCGGATGCTTTTGGTGAGGTCGTCTTGTATCTTTCTGAAAAAATATTGTCATGAATTCGAACTCAAGAAACCAGATTTATAACCCACAAATCATCCATACGAAATTGAGCTTCTTCATAAGTGAACGCTGCTTTGGATGCGATTACGCTCTTCGTACAGCGGATATTGACGATGTCAGCGTTCGGCGTTAATTCCTGTACAACTCATGTGTGAGAGACCATGATACAAGAGACAGATATACGACTCACCCAAATAACAGAAAATGCTAATCTTTCCACGAAGGGTCTTAAAGAGCACAGGTTGGTACCCAGCAGCGCAGGCAACATGTCGACCCGTTTGTCTACGAGGTAAACGGTCGTTCCTCGAGCTGCTGCCTCGTTGTCCATAGGTGTATCTGGGTGCACAAAGTGAGAGACATCCGCAATATCTAAGAATATTTGATGAATTCTGATAGGAATAAGGGTTTAAAAAAAACTTACGAACACCGGCCTCGACATTGCCGTTCGCCAGCATCCTGGCATGAAGGGCATCATCAATGTCTTGACATCCTGAAAATATTCACTTCATGAATGGTTGCAACATTAGATGATAGATGAAAAATGGACCAGGAGGATCAATACTGCAAACATTCAGATTCCTCAAGTCCTCTCTGCCTCTCCACTCTTTGATATCTTCAGCCTTGGGAGGGACGACCCAAGAATCCCCTTCCTCAGGTAAGCAGTCCAAGATCGCCTTCCCGAAGGGTCGATACGGCACCTCAAATTCTAACAACAAACTTTCTTGTTCCGCTTCTTTGCTCTCTGCTCTCCCGAGAGTCCTGACAAAGTGGCCCTCCGGGTACCGCGAAGTTGAGTCCCACCGATCGATAGTAACCAAAATCTTTTGATTAAGGAGCGATGGTGCTTGGCGCGTGCGCAACCGAATGCGAGGAAGAAAGCGGGAAACGGGGATTGCAAAGACAGTTTGGGGCGACAAAGATGTCGCGTTGGATGAACTGAGAGATGTGCTGTCAATATGGCAAACGTACGCTCGCCAATTGCGCTTGATAACACCAACAACTCGACCAGTGGGTTGCTTATCGTGACCCCTAGATTTCTCTTGCAGAACTTTTAATTCGCGTACTGCCACTTCATCTATATCATCTTCCTTGTCTTCGGGACCCTCGGCATCATCGTCCTTCAGAGTTGCGTCCTGATCGACGACCTCGTCTGCGGGTGATTTCCACTCCTTCTTGTCAAATACCTTGACTACAACAATATCCCCCTGTACACCCCGATTCATGTTCTCGCGACCAATCAGTAAAACTGGTTTGTTGAACCCTGGTGCTGAGACGCTGCCTTCGAGGTAGTTGTACTGGTTGGCATTGAAATGGCCCTGGTGTAGGGAGCCGGCTTTGACACCCGCGACAAGCGTAGAAACTGGAAGGTACTACACCAATTAATACGACGAACGAAGCAGGAGGGAACAACGGAATACCTCGGAATATAAAGTCCGTCTACTAGCAGCGGCCACAGTCGGTTCGATCTCGTCTGAACCATCTGCAGCGAGTAGATCTAAAAGCTGAGTTGCATTGGCCATTCCCTCGACGTATTGTCGTACTGAACTAAATATGAAAGAGCAGGGCGAGCGATGCCATTGAGCAGACTAACCCGTCATTGCGGTGATGCCTTCCTTCCGAGCCTTCTCCCTGTTTGCAGCATCCTCAGTGAGGAGTACGATGACCGGCAGTTGGGTTGAATGTCCGCGCGTCTTTGGTCTGGTGAGCTTGAGATGTTGGGTATACCAAGCCGTAGCCTTGCGAATCCCTGAAGTGTACATTAGATTCCTGGAAATCCAAAGAGATATTATACACATCACCTCGGTCGTTACGATCGTTCGGCGTTTCATTGTCTCCTCTACCAACAGCAGTTTCTCTGGGATGAATATCAGAGCAAGAAAGGAACCAGATGCGCTGAAATCGAGAGATGCAGGCGACAGGCACTCACGAATTGAACTCATTATAGAATGTCCATACTCCCTTCTCATCAATCTTTGTCAAGGCTTTCAAACGGTTGTAGAGAGGCAACGAACGGTGTCGAACTTCTTCTATCACAGTTTGCAGTAAAATCATCGGTGGAGTGAAAAGGGTTGACTCTACTAAATCCATCTGATAAAACAGGTTACTCAGATTCTATGAAGAGGCTCTCCACCGACCTGTGAAAGAAAAACATTTGTATCTGGCAAGATGAAATGGCCTTTTGAAAAGACAGAATGATCTTTCGCTCCCATTGCTGGGAGCTTCGTTTCTTGACACTTTCTGCATCCACCTATGCCACAAGAAACGTCGTCGCGTAAATAGCGTTCGCGAAGAACTGCATTATTTCTGAGTCAAATAAAAAGAAAATCAGGTTAGGAGCTCACCTTTTACCACCTTCCCTCTTGCGGTTTTCCTGAAAAATCTTTGCTGTGTTAACGCCTCCTCTGTTCTTGGGCGTTTGAGCACTCTGATATCGACCATATTGGTCACCGGAGTCGTTGATGAAGATTGTGGCTGTATCAAGATATTTGTTCCGCATTGGTGCATACACATAAGGAAGTTCACTTAAGAGCTTAAGCAATTCGATAAGGAGGCCTTGAGGCCAAAGTAGAGGTGGATACGAGGCGAAAGAAAGCCCGGACGAACAATTGTATTCGATTATAATTTCACAAGAAAAGAGGCTCAGTTTTCTGATCTACAAACATTGCTCGCCTTCAGCTTCAACTCTCAAGCCCGGGTTTTACCCACTCGCTCAGAAACAAATCGCGAGGTGAAGGCCTAGTGCTGGGGTCCAAAGTCAGAATCTGATTCCTGGAATATGATTTCAGTTCCAAGTTTAAAGACCCTAATCGAGAACAAGCAATGTCGGGGTCGAAAAAATAGGTTAATGAATGCATAGTGCCTTTCTCATCAAAGTTGAGGACCGTATCTGGCGTGGAATGATAATTCTTGGCTGGACATCGCAGACAAGTATGGTCATCGTTCGCCCAATTTTTTCGGGTGTCCTGTCAGCATATGGTACACCTTTAACGGAAGACGGGATTTAAAAAGCAAGATGAACCTCCGGTAAGACCAGTACGCATGCGACTGCCCTTTGCACGATGTCTGAAAGTGTCAAGAGAGTTAAATCATCCAGTCATTTTGATTTAGATGACCCACGAAGCAGGTAGTCAATATCTTGATAGCGAAAACACACCACGACACCTGTTGTAATTCACCTCTTGATCTTGGACAAATCGACAAATTAATTTACTGAGTCTACGACGAGCCATACTGACTGTGAGTTAACGTTGTGGGTGGTCGGCGGAATCTGAATCTGAGTTTGAAATAAGACTGCCGGCCCACACAACTTACTACGTGACTGGACAGCATAAGTACATATTTCATCTGGTCTTCGACCTCTGGGTGTAGGACTGCACGATTTACGCCATTCAGGCATCCCCCACTAGCTGGCTTGTATTGTGAATCGACTGGAGCAGTGACTTGTAAGAATGCCCCAACAGAACGGATCGGCCAACGGAATGGGCTACGGTCAGACAAAGAGGACGGTTCATTTACCACCCATAGCATCATCTACTTCGTCATATCACCGAATTTCAAACCCCCGCTCAGCCACTGGTTACCGTCAGCACCAGCGGAGTCCTTCACCCCCAGCATCCGCATACTTCCCGCTACTACAAGATGACGTGCATCCAAGATTTCAAGCTACACCCGGTGCAGATGCACACTTTGCATATAGTACTACTCTTCGGCGACATCATGTCGATGGTGCAGCCTTGTCAACTCCAAAAGGGCTAGCAGCAGCCGTCAACGCGGAGGCATCGAGTTTATGGTCGCGAATGATTAATTTCATTTCGGGTCGAACAACAAATGATTATCAGCCGTTGACAAACGGTAGTGATACACCACCAGTACACGAGCGGGCGGAACCAGAAGGAACTTTGTCTGCAAAATTTGCACATTGCTCGGTCGAGGTGTGTACCCAGATCGCCTTCTTCGCTGCACATGTTTGATTCGTGACTAGGACACAATAAACAATTTCCGAACGTCAGGCACTAATGGCCTGTTACATACAGACATCGAAATACTCCGAGAGAAACATGGCTACAACGAATTCTCCGTCGAGGCACCTGAACCTCTCATCATTAAATTTGCCAAAACCATCTACGAGTCGCCTTTGATTTTACTTCTTTGTGGAAGTGCTACGATTAGTGCACTAATGGGAAACATAGATGATGCTGTGAGCATCACCGTGGCGGTCTTAATCGTCTTGACAGGTATATTTGAATTACTATTCAATGGTCCTCGTTTCTTATCGTATTCAAAGTCGGTTTTATTCAAGAAAGACGATCAGAGAAGAGTCTGGAAGCTCTGAATAAACTTGTACCCCATCACTGCCATGTTGTACGGTAAGCATCACAAGTTAATCTCCAGTGAAAGGTTCCTTTACCGAGACTTACAGAGATGGAGAGAGACTACTCATCCTCGCGAATGAAGTGGTCCCAGGAGACTTAGTTCAATTCACAACTGGGGACCGTATACCTGCAGACTTAAGAGTTATCGATGCCGTTGACTTGGAAATTGACGAGAGCAGTCTGACGGGGGAAGAAGATGCTCGAAGGAAAACGTCATCAACATGTCGATACGAGAACGACAGTCCTTTTGGGGATCCTGTGGCTTTGGCTGAGCGGTCGTGCATCGCTTTCATGGGGACTTTGGTTCGAAATGGTAAGTTAAATATGTGTCTAGATAAAAACCTTTTAGTGATGTTTGATCAAGGCAGAGGCTCTGGGATTGTCATTGCCACAGGTGCCGAGACCGAGTTCGGTGTAATTTTTTCCATGATGCAAGACGTCGAAGAGAAGCGAACGCCTCTGCAATTAAATATGGACGAACTTGCGAAGAAACTCTCTATTATGTCTTTTGGTGTCATTGGCATGATTTGTTTGATCGGTATCTTGCAGAAGCGGTCGTGGCTCGAAATGTTCACCATTGGTGGTATGTTATTCATGCAGAATGTTCGGGATAGAAATAGCTAAGTGCTTCCGATCAGTATCACTCGCTGTCGCCGCCATTCCAGAGGGTCTTCCTATCGTGACGACTGTAACATTGGCCTTGGGGGTGTTGCGCATGGCAAAGCGGAATGCGATTGTAAAAAAGCTACACTCTGTCGAAGCTCTAGGATCCGTCTCTGTCATTTGTTCCGACAAGACAGGGACACTGACCAAGAACGAACAAACAGTCACAGAATTGTATGCAGTTGACGAGACTGTTTTCCTTGATCCTACATCGACGGTCCCATATTCTGGAATCGTTTCACCAGCAATCGAAAAAGCATTAGATATTGGCTCTTTGTGCAACAATGCTTCTTTGGAAAAAAACGACGACGGTATATTCATTGGACAATCCACCGATGTTGCCTTGCTGAACGTTCTTCGGATCTTCGGTGTTCCTGATCGTCGACAGGTAAAGTTTATTCTTTATCTAAGAGTTTCTTTAACTCATAAGATCCGAAGACGTTTCGTCGATTATCAGAACAGTCCTTTAGCTCTGAGAAGAAGTATATGGCCGTCTCGGGTATTCATGAGGATGGTGCAGTGGCTCGCAAATTTCCTCGTGAGGTTTATTACATTAAAGGGTCAATTGAGGCCATCCTCGATCGTTGCAAATTTTACCACGTCACCGACGATTCGACCCCAGGACTGGACTCTAACACCCGAAATGTGATATTGAGTCGAGCCAATGCAGCAGCCAGTCGTGGACTCCGCGTTCTCTCCATGGCCTATGGGTACGGTTCCGCTGGTTCGAGTCGTTCACAGACGCCTTCTAACTCAGGCATGAATGGTACAACGACCTCATCAACATCACTTGGGGATAAAACGAATCTTGTGTTTGTTGGTTTCCAAGCGATGCTCGACCCTCCACGAAGAGGTGTTGCCGACTCGATTGGTCTACTTCAAGCTGGGGGTGTACAAGTAGTGATGATTACTGGCGATGCAGAAGCCACCGCGCTATCCATCGCTCAACAACTCGGCTTGCGTGTAGGGCGGACAGGCGGAGGCGTTTCATCCTCGCATTGCCTTACCGGCCAGGCAATTGACCAGATGACAAAGGGACAGCTCAGGGAGAGGGTAGGGAATGTGTCGGTCTTTGCAAGGACCACACCAAAGCACAAAATGGCCATTGTTGAGGCGTTCCAAGCAAGGGGCAAAGTGGTGGCTATGACAGGAGATGGAGTGAACGACGCACCTGCATTAAAAATGGCGGATATTGGGATTGCCATGGGGAAGAGCGGGACAGACGTTTCGAAAGAGGCTGCTGATGCAATTCTTGTGGACGACAATTTTAGCACGATTCTGCCCGCTGTTGAGGAAGGTGAGATCATCTTGTCATTGTTATTACTCCCACCTAATGACGAATTAAAGGCAAGTCGATATTCCACAACATTCAAAATTTCCTGGCTTTCCAGCTATCTACTGCGGCTGCTGCACTTACGCTTATTACTCTGAGCACGATTCTCGGGCTCGATAATCCTCTTAATCCTATGCAGATCCTTTTTATCAATATCCTTATGGACGGACCTCCTTCGCAATCCCTAGGAGTTGATCCCGTTGACCCTGCTATCATGCGTCGCCCACCAAGAAAGAAAAATGCACCCATTATCACCCGACGGTTACTCCTGAGAGTGCTCTTTTCGGCATCAATTATCGTGTTCGGAACCCTGTTTGTGTATATCTATGCGTATTCAGATCAGGACATGTCAAGAAGGGAGCAAACAATGGTGAGTATTTCACTCCTTTTGTAAAAAATTTGTTGTCAACTACTGTGATGGGCCTTCTGAAATCACCCGAGTTCCGAACCCGAGATGTGTGCCTCCGCCTTTGAATTTGCCGCAATCTATCTTCTGCTACGAAATGACTGATTACCTTGCTTTTTTCATCCAGACGTTCACATGCTTCGTCTTCCTGGACCTCATCTCAGCCATACAAAACCGCGGGTTAGGCTGTGGGTTATTCAAAAACAAGATGCTGATCGCAACGGTCTCTATTTCGCTGGTCACACAGCTGGGTCTCGTGTACATTGGGTTCCTGCAGAAGATATTCAAGACGGACGCTTTGGACGTTGAGGATCTTGGGATAATTGTTGGCCTTGCGAGTGTCAGTTTTGGACTGCACGAAGGGCGACGATGGGTGGAAAGACAGAGGGATGGTGACGAGGTATACAACAGTGTGATGAATGAATTGGCATAACCAGTGTTACTACTGCTATAACTATCTGCATACTACTCCATGTGCTGCCAGCGGTGTGCAAGATGTGCAGTGGCACGTTGATTCACAAGACTCGATCAGGTAAACACAGGTCCACACTGGCTATAACCTTGGCGACTTGAATGGAGACGGCCTGTTCTCGATTGCAACTGCCCTGAGCCTGTCGTGGGATCCACCTGTACGTTATCAGTAACGACCATCACCGTCGCATCGAGCTCGTCTTGCATGCAGTCTGAGGTGAGGACATCTCACAAGACTGCACTCCGTCACACCCATCCATCCACACCACTTACGAGGTCTACCAGCCTCGGCAAAACCAGCATATTCGCCGTGCCTCATTCTGGCCGTGTGGTAAACCATCCCAACTTTACTAAAGCTCCGGAACTATCTTTCTCTTCACCTCCCGTCGTACCTGCGCGGTCTCCTCTCCGCCCACGGCTGAGGTCAAAATCGACGCCACAGTGTCCAAAGCAATCCAGTAATAGTCCTCTCAACGACGCCATGGGTCTAATGGCACACACCGAGAGCGACTTACTGCCCTCGGACGTCTCCTTGAACGATCCTTATTTCTCTCTCTCCTCCATGAATTACTCTGCGTGCGATATCCTGGTAGATCCTTCTACCATCGTTTTGTCCGCCTCGGATATCCTCTCGCCTACCAGTCTGGCTTTCAGGCCAGATTCACCAGAAAGCATGAGCGGTCCCGAAGAACGATCCCCTAGTCTGGCGAGACGGGGAACCAGCTTACACGGCGTTGCTATGGTCAATTCCACTTTCCCCTCTTCTCCGAAACCCTGTCTAGCATCGCAGCCAACTGCGATGACGAAAAGGCAGTATGCCCTGCATGAACTGCTTTCCTCTGAACGTGCTTACGCCTCGGATCTGGCCCTTATCAGGGATATTCATCTACCTCTTGCCCTTGGTGAGTCCTCGGTTTAACCTTTTCTTTCACCAGGGTGACATGTTGGGGCTTTCATTTCGGCTTGAGGGATGAGCTGCTGCGTACGACTCGGAACTCGTGTTCCTTTCGCAGCAGGGTGTGCTGTTATTCTTGCAATCACACACCGCTCTTGACCGCATTTATGCACCGCCCTTCCCTTCAGACGATAAGATGTTATCGCTATACCCAGCATGACAAATATTGATGGGGAAAACCCGATTTTATTTGATTTCACTCTTCGAATTTCTCAATTTAACAATTTCGAACTGACGATTGGGCATTTCAGGTTTTACAGTGCCGCTTTCGAACATGCCCGCCACACCACCAAATTCTTCTGGACCATCGTCCCGTACTCAGTCTACATCGTCAGATTCGTCCGCTTCTTCTCTGGGCCCCCCCATGACGCCAGAGGATGCAAAGATTATATTCGGCAACATCACTGAGATTGCCATGTTCACCGACATATTCACAGAGGAGATCGAAACAGCACTTGGATCGATTGTAGAGGGCGGACAGGGAACTGATGCTGTGGGTGCATTATTCCTTCGCAGAGTAAGTCGACTTTTTTCAAAAATTTCATTTTTTCATCCGAATTCTATATTATAGGCTCCAGAATTGGAACGGCCATACAATTACTACATCACGCGACATCCAACAGCCCTGCAGCACTTGCAGGACATACCACAAACCGCAGCGTTGCAAAATTACTTAACATACAGCCAGACTGTTGCTTCATCCCTCTCTCATGCGTGGGATCTTTCTTCGCTCCTTATCAAACCTGTCCAAAGATTGCTAAAGTATCCGCTTCTCCTGACTGCCATCATTGACGAAACACCAGACGACCATCCTGATAAGGAGGACCTTCGAACTGCTCGTGCGACAATCCAGGAGGTGGCAAGAAACGTCAATGAAGGAAGACGACGCGCAGAAGTGGTCAAAGACGTTCTCTCCAGCAAGTCGATGAAAAAAACAAACACCTCAGTTGGCGTAACCGCCTCAGTAGGCCTCTCAAAAATGATGTCCATTCGTCATGGTGGGGTTACTGCTGCGACCATGCGGGTATCACAATTAGAGGGATCGAACAACGAGGCAACGAAGGTGGAGGGTCTACAAAATGAGCTGAAGCGGATCGAACTTTTCGCGAAGGAATTCGCCAAGTCCATGGTTGATTGGGGGAAAATGACCTCGAATATGATGCTCGCTTTGCGAACATGGTCACACTCCTTCGGAACTGTTATTGGTCTTGCGCCCGGCCAAGGCTCAGAAGCGTTTGATGCGTTCTTGGACGTCGTTGAAAAGGGACTTCTACCGCTCGCCTCGGACCTGGAAGCAACCATCAACGATCGCATCCTCAAGGATCTGGCGCACCTACTGATGACTATGAATCAGCCTTTCAAACTCATCGCATCCATGAATGAACAGGAGCCCTACCACTACCATTTGTTGACCACGCCAGTCAACGCCAAAAACCGACCTCCTCCGAGTTTGCTCGCTGCTTCGGGCAATTATCTGGCTCTCCGTGGACAACTCGTCACTGATTTGCCAACCTATATTCGCTTGTTACACAAGGGCCTTGCCACTCTCGTTTGTCGCCTTGCGGAAATACAGACAATATTTTGGGGTGATGTTCGCGACCGCTGGGGTGGGTTGTGGGAAATGCTCCGCGCTGAGACCGAGTTGAATGTTGGGAGGGAAGAGACCTGCGCAGTTTGGCTTGCGAGATGGGAAGAGGTGGATCAGCTGTTGAATGTGTTAACCATCGCAAAACCCGTGCAGGATGTAGTGGTCAGGTATTTGAAGGAAAAAGAAGAGAGGGAGAAGGAATATCTTGCGATGGTCGCTCAGCAAAATGAAATTCTTCGAGAAGCCAAGGAGAAACACGAACGTGAACTCGCACTCAGGGAGCAGAAGAGACAAAAGGACATGGAGGTGCTTTTACGTAATCAAATGTGCCCTCCACCTCAACTTAAGAGTTCGGGAAAGTCATATCCACGAGTGACTTCGCCATCCTCCCACGAACCTAGGCACGTTGGTAAAGCAAAGGCCAAGAAAGTCAAGCCAATTATTGTTGACCGTCCAGGCGATGCATTCCCTCCTGTCAGCAGATCCCCTTTCTCGTCGAATAGAGCGGCATCGAGCTCAACTGCGACCATCGTTGATGGGTATCAAGACGATGATAGGGAAAAAGGAAAAAGAAGCAGGGCTTTTTCTGCCGATGCGATCACTGTTTTGAGTGGAAGACTACCAACGCCTCCATCATCGCAGGATAGCATCCCGCCACAAAAGGCCACAATTAGAGGTCCCTTCAGAAGGAAGGCCGACGATAGCCAGCTCGGACCTCGTTCGTATGCGTCTACGGCAGTTTTTGATGACCACTACTTGAGGCCTTCTAAAAGCAGGACGCCTGTTAGAATGCCCCAATCGAGTCGACATAATTTGACACGGATGCAATCAATGCCATTGTCAGTTGGGGGATCCGAACGTCGGCCAATCCCACCTATAAGCGATGATGAAGACGATGGATCTGAATTCTACGAGAGCTGTTTCACTGATCGATTCACTCATTCTTATCACGGTCCCTCTCAGCAACAAATGTCGCCCTCTGCAGTACCATCGACTTCGAGAGATGTTCGTCGGGTAAACTCAACTAAGCAGCGAGACACTGGACACGGTAAAGGGATTGTGACTGCGTTGAAGAAGGACAGGTCGAGGTCTTCTGCTAGAGGTGAAGCAAGCTCCACGAGAGATATGAGCCCAAAGAGTCGAACAAAAGAGACTGAAAGGGAGAAGGAGAAGGAATCAAAAGATCGTCCTCCACAGGGGAGGAAGAGGAGTGGTTCTGTTAAATCGATCACGTCTTTCTTCACCGGCGGCAGTAATGGCAGTTCATCACGTTCCGAGTCGCCTCCACCTCTCACCCCATCGCAGCGTGACTCATGGGTATCGAAGCCTGCTAAATACATCTGTCAGGTGGTACATCCCTGCAAGCCGCCTGCTACAGTCTCGTATTATTCCTTCCCCTTCTTCACGTTGTTGAAAAGCGACTTCTATGAAGTACTGCAAGAAGCGGGTCACCCCAGTATACACCCAAAACTACCGTTGTACGTGGATGATGGAGAGGATTGTTTGTTGCTTTGTAGAGATCGGGAGGGATTCGTAGGGTGGGCCCTCGCGAGTTTCTTGGAACCAGTGACTCTAAGCTCATAGCACTGGCCACACGGAAGTCTTGTTTATATCTTCTTTTTTTTTTGGGTTAACATCTTATTCCCCTTCACGCTCATCTATAACATTGTACTCATGCATCTCTCTATTGTCGTATATGTGCTTCATCACGGAAAATGATTTTGGATATTCACCCTTCTTTTTGTTTTGCTTAGTACTAGTAACTAATATCCCTGCCTAACTCATTACTACACTGTGACATATAAAATAGTTGAATTAAAATGATTGGGGATGAGTAAACAATGATAAATGGTCCGTGCGCATGTACAACCACTATATAAGCAAGGGCTGGACAGCCAAACACTTCATACTTACCTTGATGGCATCCGCCCCTTCATGTAACCGGGTTGGTGGGCCGTGGAAATCCTTCATAGCACGGCGACCATGTCCTCAGAGGGTGTCTACGGCTTGTATGGGCTTAGGCTCATGCACCGTCTTAATATTTTCCTGTCCTGCTTCGGCCACTCTGGCTGAGCAGGCTTTCTTTTTGGTTCTTTGTTTGTCCTAACCCTAACCCTATATTCAGTACTATATTAGGAATTAAATACAAATTTAGGAAATTGCCAGACTGGTAGTGATCAGTGATGAAGAATATGCATCATATGAATATATAATAAGTTATTGTCCGAGTAACATTGGGTGACAGTAATTTATGCAGAAAGCGTGGAGACGAGAGCAGTATCAAACAGAATACAAGTTGTTTCCGCTGTCGGGATATAATACAATATAGATGGTAGAAGAAGACACATTAGAGGGTGTAAGGTACTAGGAAGCAGTAAATCAACGAAAGATGGATTACGCGTGACGAGGCACACAAAGAGAGGACAGCAGAACGAAGACCGCAGAATGGTCTGGCCACCAGCTTACCTATAAAAAATTCTGCTTCACACCATACGAGATGGATGGGTATTTGGGGTATCTAACAGGTCGATCGGAGATGTGAAGTTCATCACCTGATTAATAAAAGTTAGCAAACCGGAGACGAGACAAAAAGTACCTCACGTATGGATGAATAACAGGCGAGCTGCTCTCAGGTAATCTGTGAGTTCGTTTCTCGCTAGTTTGGATCCTTTCAGGCACTGAGTAGTGACTGTCTTCGGAAGCATGGAGGCGCCCTGAGGGGAAGACAAATCCCCCGTTCTTAAACGGCGTGTCAGAATGCCGTCTCGTCCTACTTTTAGGACGCGGGACTTGGATAAAAATTGCGTCTCCCAAACTCGTTGGCCGGCTCACAGCAGTTGTCTGCTGATGTTCCTCGGTTTCCACCACGGTGCCACCCGAGATCGGTTGCGATACAACAGTATTTGAGGTGCCTTGGCGTTCTGGAGACCCGCTCTGAGATTGGTCCTGCTGACGATGTGAAGGTGATCGCGGTGATGGCAAACCGTGACCCTCGCTCGATAGCCCATCCAGGTCGGATTCGTACACTGGTGAATTCTCCACTTCATCATCTTCTGTGGTTAAGTCCGCCGATCCGCGTGGGATCCATTCATCATGATACATCTCCTGAGAGGAGCGCACAAAAGCCTCTGGTCTCCCTGTGGGGCGAGGTTGATCCGGCCCAGGTTGATATGTAGGACTTGAGGGGGGTAGGAATTGTTTATATCTTGAAAACGCGTATTCATATGTTAGACCTTGGGGATATGCCCGCTGCTGGAGATCGTGTTCGTGATAGCATTCTGGCAGAGTTGGAGTAGGTGCATTGGCTGTTAGAATTCTGGTTGTGTATCCAGCCTCGCGAGTCACGGACCGAGGAAAGAAAACCTATGTATATCAGGATTGTCAGGACAACCGTATGGTAAAGATGAGACTTACTAAGAGGGTGATAGCGGAGGAAACAAAACATCCGATGCCGCTAATCATCAACAGAAAATCTAACAACGAAGAAGTTAAATGGTGAACTTAATATAGAGGAAGGTTCTCGTACCTATTGCAAATCTAGAATGGTCGGAGATCATGAGAATTTGCATAATGAGAATAGCCACAAAGACACCCACGGGTTCTGGATAACTCGGTATGGCGGGAGAAAAGCATCAAGGCCGATAGTGAGGAGGGGAGTGGTGAATAAGAAACGGAATACGACCCGGATGCGCTTTGTACGACGTCATTCATGAGCAACATGATACCCGAAAGTAGAATGCTTACATTGAGGTTGTAAAAGGTGGCAAGCCGCACAACTACGTCCGGTGCTGCTCCGCCTTGCTTGACCTGCCGAATGAAGGCAGGGAATCGGAACAAAATGTAGAGAAAAAAAAATGTTGTAGCACTGCTAGCAATGGAGCCTACGACGAATATCCGGGCTTGTGTCTAGAAAAATAGTCAGACCGAGGTTGGCACCGCTTTAATAGGAGGCTATGACTTACTCTCTCGATGTTGTTGCGCGCAACGACAGCGGTGAGCGGCATACCTATCACAGCAAGCCCGCTCCCTGCTTGGAACTGAGAAACCAAAACAAGACTGAAAAGGAGTTCACTCACCTAAAGCCCATGTCTTAAATTCCCAGCTTGCAAACCACAATCGCTTATTGGGACCCTGATGAAGGAGAAACAGCCAGAATGCAAGCTCTAATCACTTGTCACGTCATTCCTGAGACGGCGCTGTCTAGACCCACCTTCAAGATGAGTAACCCTGATTCGAGCGGGGGTAAGTGTCTGATCAAAGAACAATTGAGATACCTCATACATTTCGAATGCCCACGCCATGCTAAGAATCAGATTCAGAGGGAATAACCAGCATCTATGCCTGTGTGACCATAGCTGGAATGGACGAGGGGTTACTGAAAGGTATCAGTATGATTATGCAAAATATTGTGCGTAAAGGACGAACTGTAAACCGTTGAGGTTACAAAGTAACCTTGGGGAGGGTCAGAAGGGCGTCGACAGATATCTGATTTGCAAGCACACCTTCTTGAAATTTTATGTTGGTCATGACGATGCTGAAAACCACCAAGAGGGGAACTGTGGCTAGATACGAGTATCTGGAGATAGCACATGGTATTGATTTAAATGAGAAGCCATGCGGACGATGGACACAAGACGTGCACATACGTCATAACTCGTCTGAAAGCACCTGGCTGTCTGCCGGAACCCCATTTTATGCAGTTAAATCTGTCATATAGCCAGAGATGAACTAGGAGGAAGATGAAGAACTGCCAAAAAGTAAGTATCAAGTAAGTATCATGTGGACCAAAATATAAAGAAGGCATTACGATGGTCGAGAGGATTGCCCAGAGCAAATAGGCGGTGGGGGAACCGTTACTCATTAAAAAATGCAAACAGACTGCGGAGACGATGGGAGAGCCAGGTTAGAAAAGGTTTCCTGGCGCCAATGTTGTGTGATCTGGATCCATCCCCGGACTTAAAACGGCAATGTTCTGACACGTGTCAAGACACCGATCAATTTTGAATTTGCAGTTGGCACATTCACACGAGCGGAAAATTTCAGCTTGTATTCAGTGTACCCGACTCTTGAATTCCACTGTATTCGCCGAATACAAACCTCACGGAAATCCCCAGCTGAAACAATTAAATATTACATGGTGATATTGTCTTGCGTGACAGCCTGTGAGAGCTGTGCTCCTGTGACATCACTTCTTAATACTCATTACGGCTATGTGACACGGCCGGCATTTGGGGCCTTTATCATTCTGCTTTTTGTGTACAAAAACATCCGGAATACACACCGACGGCGTGTTCCCGCCTCCCCTGATAGCCTTGAGAGAATAGAGTAAAGAGGAAAGGAAATAGAGGGCAGCCGAATTGGTACAAATCGATTTCGCGGATCAGCCGAAATTCATCACATCAGTGCGTGATCGATCAATTGTGGTCGGTTGATCATCAAATCAGGGGATGACAACCGGTCGAAGAGACAATTCCGCCACCAGAATCCAACCAGAATCTCTTGAATAATTAGAGGGAGCCTGCCTTGGAAAGAGTAATCGGAGAAAAAAAGAAGGCTGCTACTACGGAAGTCTAACCTTCTGATCATGACCGCTGATTGATTGAATATTGGCCATTGCAGCGCTCCCTCCGACTTCGCAAAGCCTTCTTTCCATTGGGAGGTTCAGATACATTTTTCGGATAGGGGAAGACAGGTACTGCAGGCGGCAGTTGTCCTACCAACTTACTATGTAACAGAGCAACCACACGTTTTGAGTAACAGTCCATGATCATCATTTCTGGGGAAATAACAGAAATTGCTAGATCAGGGATAGAAGAGGAAGAAGCCCAGACTAATGCTAACTGTCACGGTCTTCTGCCTCATCTTCACCGAAAAACTCATCTTCTTCAATCCCACTTTCCGCCGTTCCTTTCTGTTCAAACGACTTCGTCCCCTCGTCTCTTGGCCATGACGCTGGTTGAGTGAGTTCGTTCACGCGATGCGAGCTTAAAGTGAGTTCAGGTTCAGATGGAAGTTCGCCATTTTCCATACGATCACGAATCCATATCCGTATTTCTTCTCGCTCGGCGTTTGTGTTCTGTGCCTTAGATTGTGAAACAGCATCACCGTTCCTTACTTCTGGGGGGAAGAGTGAGATGTATTTCTTCAGTTTTGGGTAATGCTTGAACCGAAATAGTAAGAAATTCGAGATCCATTTCTCACGTAAACTCACGAAGATATAGTTAAGGTCCATGCGCAGTTCCTGAAGCTCTGATGTGAGTTTCTTTTTCTTGGACTTTTTCTGTTCCACTTTTAGACGATCCTGGACTTGTTTGATTTTCCGGGTAACTTTCTGTCGTTCTGTACTAAATTCAAAGACTGGAATCATAAATTGAAAGGAGTACTGCACACCAAAAAATTTGACTTTGTGGTACCGCATCGCCAGCGTCCGCTCCTTCTTGGCAACTTCGGCCACATGTAAGTCAGCTTCCAGAGCCTTGAGCCGCCTCTCCGTTTCCACCTTTAAATCCGCTGCTAATTTATCCTGAAAAATTCGTCTGTGTTGGATAATAATCCAACAATATTGCTCATACCTTTGCAAGTAGCCTTCTTGTTTGTCTTAATGCGGCTTTGATCTTTTGAACTCCAGGGACAGCATTTGGAACTTTCTCTGCGTTTCTTCGGGATTTCAGACGACTCTTTGCGGAACGGCGAATTGTATTTGAGGTAGAAGCTCCTCCGATATGATCTGGATCTTGTTCTCGAACGGCGGGCATTGTGCAGAGAGGACAAACTTCAAGTTTGTGGCTGTGCAATGTACCTTGTTTTGCAAAAATGGATAGGAACAAACAATTTCCACAAGTTGTCAATTGACCGTCAAAAACATGCGAAATCTCACCTTCATCTCTGGATACGAAGTAAGAGTGCCTATTGGGAACACAATATGTGCAACCTATGATCTCGATGAAGACATCATTTACGTCGCGTCAGAAAGGTATACTCTCAATGGAGGAGTAGAGGTTGACTTGTGGAAGGTCCAATCGCAGGTCACCGTACGTCTGATGTCTAACCCACTATCCCATTCTTAATGGTGGCCTAAACATCTCGAAGGACGCAGAGAATTTAGATGTTCCAATTGCCAATTTTCATGCAATTTCATCTTCTGATGGACCGAGCTGTGTTCAGACGGTGTCTCTTCGTTTCGTTGGAGATTCTAGAAAAATCACGGCTATCATGCGTGGTGGAGACGTCATTGTGGTTTCTGTTGAAGAAGAAGGCTCTCCAGTGGGTGAATTCTGGGTGTTAATATCATATATTCAAGGAGCTTTCAGTTCGAGGTTGAAGGCACATTCGAATCTGGAATTCTCGCGGCCGCTTGGAATCCTGACGAGTCAGCTGTGGCCATCGTCACGGGTACGATTGTCTGGATTTTATTCTAGACTCTGACTCATCCTTTTTTTTCCCTTAAGGTGATCATAAATTAATTCTTTTGTCATCCTTATTTGATGTCCTTGTCGAGTCACCACTGTATACTGAAGATTTCGGACAAGGTATGCTAACGCAATGACTACACTCTTTAATTTTTCAATGATTGAAACAACCAGATGCTCCGATCAACGTTGGCTGGGGTTCCAAACAAACCCAATTTCACGGTTCTCTAGGAAAGGCCGCTGCCCAGGAGCCGCAAAAAATTAAAGCAGGAGTCAGTCCAGACGATGACCTACTTCCACGAATAAGCTGGCATGGAGACGGCGCATCTTTTGTTGTTTCGTCGTTGTCGCCTGAAGGTGTCTCTGATTCACTTTCACATCGGACACTCCGAGTGTACGATCGTCAGGGAGTGCTGCAGTCCACTTCAGAGAAAGTCCCTGGTTTGGAGCATCCACTCGTCTGGCGCCCTTCTGGGAATTTGATTGTTAGCACTCAGCGCTTCGGTTATGATGGCGGAGGAGCAGGTAGAGAGGGAAGGCACGATGTCATCTTTTTCGAACGGAACGGACTGAGGCATGGAGAATTTTCCCTGAAGGCTGAACAGCTTTCAGTGAAGGGGAACGATTCAAAATGGGGTTATAAAGTGCGAGAACTGGCATGGAATTCGGATTCTACTGTGCTGGCCATTTGGATAGAAGGTGATAAAGGTGACGTTGTGCAGTTCTGGACTACCAGCAATTACCATTGGTGAGTTTTCCTAATAAATCATCTCATGGTTCTTACAATTTCGCAAAGGTACCTCAAGCACGAAGTTGCGGCTGCTTTGGACGAAGGAGATGCTCCAGGTCGATTTACATCTCTCAGTTGGCACCCTGAAAAGCCTCTCAATTTTCTTCTTACTACCCCGGGTTTGTTTGAGCTTCTCAGGTTTGATTCTCATCTGACCAATGCAAAACAGGACGTATTTTCCAACGAATGTATTCATGGGATACATTCATTTCTAGGACTCGACCCCCGAACGATTCTGGTGCAGTTGGTGTGATTCACGGTTGTGGGTTTCGTCTCGTATTCTCAGGTGTCCTACATCTAATTCAAACCTAGCTGTTGTCCTACTAACTCCCTTTAGATCTCAGAATGTACCTCCGCCCATGTCGTCACACCAGCTGTCCGTCTTTCCAGAGCAGTCGGCTTCTTGTTCTGTGATGACGCCCATCCACGTTTCATTCTCGTCCGAAGATGACACACTCGGCGTTCTCTGGGAACATGGTTACGTTGAGCTGTGGTCGTTGAAGATCAGGTTAGCTCCAGGTAATACTAAAATTATGGATCCATCGAAAGTCTGGTCTGGTTCGATCGCCAAAAATGACGAGTCGTCTCCTGCACGCTTCCGGCAACTAGCGTTAAAAGTTGTCGACGCTCAGACTGCGTCTTATTCCATTACAACGCTAGGTGCGGAGGGGGCCTCGAATGACTATATTTCTGTTGCCACCATCGACCAGGGGTTGTTGAAGCAAAACGATTTTTTGTCTTTACCTGGAAGAAACAACAGGTTGTTGACACCTGCTGTCGACGGGGTTTATGAGATGTACAATGGCAATATTTTTGCACGTAGGAAATGGACTTCTTTCAAAATGACAGAATTCTAATTTCCTCAGTAGATGGGCCTGGTAAAAACGAAGTTGAAGTGCTTGCAAGTTTTGGTGAATTCTGCATGCACACACATCATATCAATTTGCATGACGAAACATACTACATCGGTCTATCAAAGACTGGTAAAATCTATGTTTCTAAATCAAAAAACACTTGTTCTCTGCTTTCAACCAGTGCCATCTCCCTTGCCGTTGTTTCTGAATTCATTATCTTCACCACAACAACACACGAAGCATTATTCGTCCCTTTTATCTCTCTTCCATCACTTCTTGCCGAATCCGACACACAATCCATCAATAGATCAGAAAGAACGGTATTAGGCCCTCCAAAGGAAGTTCCGGCGCTCTGGAGTACCAGAAAGGTGGAAAGGGGGTCCAGGATTGTCGTCGCTGTGCCCAGTTCCATGAGTTTGGTATTGCAGATGCCTCGAGGGAATTTGGAGACGATTAACCCGAGGCCCCTTGTAATGGAAGTCGTGAAGCAGGATCTGGACGGGTAGGTATTTTCCAATGCAACATGAGAGGTTATACTGAATTTTTTTTTTTTTTCTTTTTTTTTTTTTGCGGACAGAGGGCGCTACAGGAAGGCTTTCTTTGCATGCAGAAAACACAGAATCGATTTGAATGTCATTGTGGACCGCGATCTTGAAAAATTCATGAATGATATCCCGTCTTTCGTGGATCAGGTGCCAGAGGTTGATCACATCAACTTGTTCCTCACTCTTGTAGGGTACGCCTTCTTCCTCGTCTCATCTCTACTTCTTTTATACAAAATTGTATCAGGCGTTGTAACAGCTCGCCCGAAGTAGTCGCGAAAGTCTGTGACGGTTTTCGACGCGAGCTAGAAATGAGAAATCTCACTACCTACGTCAATTCAATTCTCACTGCGCATGTTGTGAAATCGCCGCCAGACCACGAGGCCGGGCTATCACTTTTGCTTCGTCTGCGAGGTCAGCATTTTGTTGTGTCATCCGCAGAATTTTTTTTTGCTGATGCATGTATAACCCTCAGATTCCTCACCAAATATCGTCGAAGATGCGGTCAAATATATCATTTTCCTTGTCGATGCAAATCAGCTCTTTAACACTGCATTGGGCATGTATGATTTTTCACTGGTCATCATGATTGCTCAAAATGCTCAAAAGGCAAGTTCTTAAGTCATGATGTGGAAGAATCTCTGAGTTTGAGATTCACATTCTAGGATCCACGGGAGTATCTTCCATTCCTTCGCGAATTACGCGCGTTGGACAAGTATTACCAACGCTTTCGAATTGACGATCATTTGAAGAGATACGAGAGTGCTTTGAAAAATTTAAATTTGGCAGGTCAGTGCCCCTCCATTACCACAGAATCGGTGATGAACCCAGATGGTCAGGGCCTGAACGATTCGAAGAAGTTGTCAGTTATGTCGAGGAACATCGGCTTTATAAGCCAGCGTTGGCCATATGGAAAGGAACCGATCAGTACAAGGTAAGTTTATATATTGAAATTTCAGCTTGTTCTCGACGCTTATTAGACATCTTAGGAAATTCTGAATGCATATGGTGATTACCTCTATGAGAGGAGAGAATTCAGAGAAGCCGCATCAGGTTTGTTGCTTTACAAAGCCATCGTTGCAAGCCTATTCAACCATTTTCTCTTTAGTCTTTATCGAAGCTGAGAGACTGAAAAAGGCGATGATAGCACACGAGAGGTGCCTTGAGTGGCAGGAACTATTTGATATTGCTGTCCGAGAGGATTTCAGTGAGACAGATTTGGTGGACATGGGCTATCGTGTTGCAGGTATGCTATCGTTGATGGCTGGATATGACTATGTTTCCGACTTCTCGTTCAGAGGATTTGACATCCAAGAAGCGATATAAAGAAGCAGCTCAGGTCTTGTTGGACTATTGCAAAGACATCCGAGACGCTGTGATTGCACTGGCTACTGGGAATATGTTTTCGGAGGCTAGAAGAATTGTAAGTCGTCTGTTGCGCTGCATACGGAACTCCGTACATTACCTCTGCCAACAGGTCAGCCTCAACTCTGTACCGGAACTGGTAGAAGATATCATCCACCCAGCTGCATTTGAAAGTCGAGCACAGATTTCAGAAGACATAGGCGAGATGAGAGAACAACTTAGGAAGCAGGTCAATAGGCTGCGCGAACTTCGCATTAAAAAGATTGAAGAGCCAGGTAGATCCTTCACGTTATCTCGACGTTCGGTATACAGGGACGCTAAGGACACTCTTGAACAGACGCATTTTATGGCACGGAAGACAACCCAGCACTTGATAATGTGGACGTCATGACCGACATCTCTATGGCTCCAACCACATTTACTCGCTACACTGTTGCACCCACCGCAGCATCTCGGACTTCCAGGTAGGATATTATTTGCTCTGGTGTCTATGTTCTGAATGCGATAATTGAAAAACTAGGCGAACATCAAGATCGAAAAGGAAGATGGAGCGTAAGGCGGGCTCTGGGAGGAAAGGCACCGTAGACGAAGAAGAATACCTTCTACGTTCGGTCAATAAACTAGTGGACAGATTCAATTCAACTCTCGGTAAGGATCATATGTGTTCGTAATTGGCAAGTTCCACAATTTTCGCTTTCATCAAGGAGAAACCCGTGGACTTCTTCCACATCTATTCCAATTCACTCAGAAGCATCGGGAGGAAGGCTTGGAAATGCAACACGAAGTAGGAGATCTTGAGACTGAACTCAAGGCTGCTCTTGACGAAATCTGGGCGCAACCGAGTGACGAAGGCGGCGTCGAAACTGTGCTTGAGATCGGATGGGCTGAGAGAATGGCGGAGAAAGCCAAGAGCGCAAGGATCAACCCATTGGACAGAGTGGAGAAAAGGGAGATTTCTCATGCCGTTAAAGACTGGAGGGTTCCACTGTATGACATGAATCAATAGGCTCATGTATCATATATTTAGTTTGGAACTATGGCAGAGTCCTAATCTTTGAACGCTTGGTCCACCCTTTGCATGGATGATCACGGTACTTTTGAATTCTCAATAATCCTCAAATAGGAACTATAAATACCATACATGGTTTGGACACGAGATTGAGCAAAAGAAATGATAGAAATTGTTGTTTTATGGTGCGAGCCAGTATGATTCACTGAGTTCCTTCTAGATCTCCTAGAGTGCACGCTTTTATCATTTACGCAACTCACGAGAACCAAGTTCACCAATCAGACCCCATTTCATCGTTTTCTACAAATTTGGTTCATAAAACAAGTTCTCTTATACAAGGCCCAACTGAAAAATTCAAAATCCGCAAGCAAAAATTGTAACCAAAGGAGAACCCAAGAATATTAATGATCGGAGATGGATTAGTAGGACGGGCACCTTAGATCTGGACAACAACCTCCTCACCATCGAATAAAGCGGCAGTCTCTTCCAAGCTTAGGCCCTTTGTTTCGATGATGAAGATGTAACAGAAGAACAGCTCAAAGGCAAGCAAGCAGCAATAGAGAATCTACGTTACGGATAGGGTTGACGTACTGGTTAAAGATGAGGGCGAGGTTGATGAGAATGCTGAAGACGGTGAAACCCTTGGCACGGATGTTGCAGGGGGGGGAAAGCTGGAGACCATACTCCCGTCGAAACCATTCGTGATGAGCAAAAGGGTAATCCGTGCGTTAAGGATGACGTAAGGAATGTAAAATTAGCAGGAGCAGGGTCGAGCTAGATAGTCAGGCCAAGTACCGAACGAAAAACAGAATTCGCAATACTATAAGTAACTGATCAATCGACCATGACCAATCACAGTTGTCGTCTGAGACGCCGGTAGTACCTTTGACCATAGAATTCTACAGTCAGCTCCTTGTGTGATATGGTGTTGCCAAACTGATGCAGTTTAATATCAAGAAACCTGTTCAGCAGAGGTGAACGCATAGATTGAAGCAGGCCAATAGGCGCGATCCATCGAGGCCCCTAGAAAATCTTATCTCGATATTGGTATGCATGGGCGCAAAAGACTGCAAGAACATATGCGATACCAACGCCGTACATCGGACATCCATCTAGATTTTGATGACTCGGACACTGGCACTGGTTTATTAAACAGAAGTGGACATGTGCACTTCGACCCGCGGTAAGGAGTGGATGCATCTAGGAAAGCCAAGGCCCAGGGGCACGTCATCAATGAATGTCAGCCTCCGATTTGTACGCAGTGGACAACGTCGAGGGCAGCGCCGATGGGCGATGTGGATGACAATGAAATGCAATGAGCGTTGACAATGAGGACAGAGTAATCTGTTCAGTTGGTCACCTGACAGAACTAGATTCAAGCATACTTTCATTTGGCAAGTCACATCGACTCTGAGATTTGGATTTGGTAACTTGTCCGCAACCACTGTATCCGATTTTCATTACTCCTCGGCACTGCAGAATCCGCCCCTGACAGCACTCCTAGTTGATGGCTACTCGTGCGCCACAGCCCTCAGTGACTTCCCTTGCGCGCTATGCTGTCGCCAAACAGCCTGGCATTGATTTGTTCAATGGGAAAAGTTCCAGAGATTTCTGCAACTCGTTCTGGGGTGTTGGAGATGCTGGTCCCAACTTGATGTTTGCCCGTATGCGAGGCACATCAAAGACAACAGATGAGTTGAGGAATTTTTGGAACGAAAGGTGCGTTGTTGACATGCTATTCAATCGGCATGATCCCTCTGACTGCACACTTCAGGTGCATCATAGAAGAGGAATACGCAGCAAAATTGGCGAAGCTGGCAAAGGCTCCTATCGGAGGGGATGAGATAGGGTGTGTCTGCTGTTTTGTAGACTTTGACCTTTAGTTTTGTTACTCATTAGACACCAGGGAGCTCCGCAGTTCCTTGGACACCCTTCGCATCGAAACAGAAGCACAAGCCCAAAACCATCTCAAACTTGCTGATCAGATCCGTAACGACATGGATGAAGTCACCGCTGCTTTCCATGGAAAACAAATCAATCACCGACGGACAATCCAAGCCCCGTTGGAGAGAAAGTTTAGGGAGAAGCAAACTCGAGAGTCGTTTGTCAAGAAGTCTCGCGAGAAATACGAGAGCGATTGTGTCCGAATCCGGTCTTACACCCAACAAATCACCTTTATGAATGGCGCTGACCTGCAAAAGGTACAACAGAAGCTGGCGCGGACGCAGCAGACACTGCAGGCCAACGAGAAGGATTATGCAGGATATATAAAGGAGCTAATGGAGTCACTCCCAGCATGGGAAAAGGAATGGAAGGAATTTTGCGACTCGTGCCAGGATCTTGAAGAAGAACGTTTGGATTTTATGAAGGATATAATTTGGGCCTATGCCAATGCCATTTCGACAGTGTGTGTCCAGGACGACGAGGTACAGTCCACCCCTTTTGTTCAATTCTTGGCTCAAATTTCACTCGATAGAACTGTGAACGCATCAGGACTTCTCTTGATCAACTCGAGACCGAAAAAGATGTTGAAAACTTCACAAACGAATATGGTACAGGGAACGCGATATCGCAGCCGCCGGACCTCATCCCATCTGATGGGAATGGGGAGCCAGAACGACCAGGGTCACCCCTTTTGAGATACGCAGAATACCAACGAGTCAGTAAGCGACGGCCAATGCCAGGATACAATAACTCCGTTTACGACAATACACATGCCCGGGAACCTGACACAACGACTGCACAGGGCAATAGCAGACCGAATGGAGAGACTCGTTCTAGGGCGGATACATCCACCCAAAGTATGAGCATCTCGCGGTCCCCAGTCCCCCCACCACAGACGAGCCCACCCAACCACCCACCTCCTCCTGTGCCCGGACCTGGACCTTCGTATTCTGTGGGCGCAAGCACTTCTACAGCCCCGATTGCGGGGGTCGATCGATCGACAACAGCTTCTTCATCCAGGCGTGTGAGCCAGCCTTTGCCAAATACGCCTTACGGTGGAGAAGGCTCCAGAGTTCCTGCAAAAGCTCCTACGCCCCCTCCACAAGGGACGCAGCAGCCCAATCGAATTCTATTCTACGGTGAGCAATTTCGTGTCTCGTACATACGGGAAACTGACGTCATTAAACAGTCAAAGCTCTCTACGATTACAAGGCTACCATCCCGGAAGAGTTTGATTTCCAAGCGGGGGATGTGATCGCAGTTACTGCCACGCCAGATGACGGGTGGTGGATCGGCGAGTTACTAGATGAGGCCCGGAGGCAGGAAGGCAGAGATGTGTTTCCCAGCAACTTTGTTTGTCTGTTCTGAACATCATATGAGAGTACTTATCCGCATCTTATAATCACATACCTCCTTTGGGCCGAAAACCAACATCCCCCACGTGCACGGAAGGTTTTTGAACGAGGCTGCCTCGTGTTTTCAACGTTGCTAAGACTCGGGAAGGAAGAATAAACTTTTACTCTAGAGCATGGTTTTGAGTGCAACCCATTTGTGGAGAGTCAAAATGTTGTGCAACTGTTGTTTTCGGATTAACAGCTAATCTTGTATTTTTTTGAATTGTTGATTCCATCTTGTCCCTTCTCCTTGTTCACACTTATGCAGGCCTCACTGGATTCATCTCGGTATCGTCACAAGTCTTAATTTGCCGGCTGTATGGCGACGACCACTACCAAAACCCATTCCCAAGCCAGGCTGGACCTGAATCCGCGAATGTCCAGTGCGCGCCGTCCACCACGTCCAGACGCGTCTTCGCCCTCGGCGGCGCCAACGACCGACGTCGAACAGAACACACAACTCTTTCTTACCTATTCTCAGTTTCTGCGCAACTTTGACGCGACCCCAATATCATTCAATGAAGACTATCGACACCGGCCTTCCTTTGCGATTTCACCGTTCACTGAGACTTACAGTGGTCTCGAGCCGGGTCCCAGCAGGCATTCTGGGTTCTACCCTTCCGATCAACGCCAGGATATCCCTGTGGGGCCTGGGTATCGAAAAGACGTGTTTGAAAGGGAACAATGGGTCAGACCCGCCAGGATCGAGGAGGTCGATGATGATGATGTGATGGGTGCCAGTCTCAGAAAATCCAACGATGGGTTGGAGGACAACTTTGCAACACCAAAAGTACAATCCATTTCAACTGCTTTTGCATCGACTGAAAAGGATGACGATGGTTCAATTCCTTCCCAAGATGACATGCCTCTACCTCATGGCCGGAGGCTGAGGGCTTTTCGCAGTTTTAGGCCGATATCTACGATTTCGGAGTACCATAGTTTGCAGGCAACATCCACGGCATCGGCAGTTATCCCGCCATCTGTCCATGCGAATGGTCCTACAAATGCATTGGACGATTCAACTGAAGTTTCCTTGGTTAGAGAAGTTTTAAATCTGCTTATCGCCTCTCAAGAGGACGTCAAGTTTATGAATACGGTGTGCAGTATCGTTTCGTCCTCAAGGGCTATAATAATCCATTTTCTTCGTAGTTCTTCCTGGCAAAGAGCCACGAACACGAACATGAAGTCTCACAACATATCGACTTGTGTACGAAAATGGAAGAATCGCTCGCTTCTTTGCGCACTTCCATGGACATGCGCACGGCGATTGGCGCGGAGGAGTGGAATGTTCGATCACCTTCTTGGCACCAGAAATATTGCAAACGGCTTCTATCTCTGAGAATGTGATTTGCGATATTTTTGTTTGTCTGTTGCCTCATGATACTCATGATCGTATCCAGAACGCTAAATCGGCTTTCGAAAATGAGAGAGCTCGTCCAAACCCACGCTTTACACTTTCGGCATAAACACGCCGTTCGTTCGAAATTGGAACAACACGAGGCAAAATTGACTGATCTTGCGTCAAAGTTTACGGTAAGTTCCCATCGTGATTGGCAGCCAACACAAATACACATCTCCTGCAATTCTTGCTAACTGAAACACCGATTAGATCGCATTTGACCGGCTCAGGTTGAGACACCTGCACTTTCTCTTGACTCGATCCCATGACGATGCCAAACGCCAAAAAGATATGAAAAAGTCGCGTATGCTGTCGCGAGCGTCCTTCGAACGACGCTGGAGGGAAGGGAAAACGCTACGTCAGACATTGAGGGTTAATTTCCATGACTTACGACAAGAGTTTTATAACAATGCTCAACGAAACCCAAGGCATCCGTTTGCGCCATAACGTGACCAGTGCACTTCTTGTTCTGCCATCGCGTTGGATGCTTACGACTGCGATGATTATGAGGATGGATGATATATAGTTTGATTCATTTTCTATCCTAATCTACATTTAACTGTCTCGCAGCTTTTCTGAAAGCATTTCTCCCGAGTCCGTATACCAGCATATCCGAGTTACCCTTCCTTCCCTGAATTTTCTTACTAGTGGACAATCTTTCTGCCATCTTTATTATTTATACAAGTTCGGTAACTTAGCCTAACAAACGAACCCTTCATGAACATTGGCATGAACATGAAGTGACGCGATTGTGTCATGTGCTGGGATCTGCCTGCCATTTTTGCAAGATACCGTGACATTGCAACTTCCTCACACCTACTTCAAGGACCTTTTGTTCTAAGATGTCCACAGCTCACAGGCCAACATGGGATCCAGCTCAGGCGAGAGATGTGAAGGGCGGCTCTCGCCAGTTTTCAGTACGAGATATGGCTGCTCATACCAAACTCAAATTCCGGTACGTCAAAGGACAGTTTGTCCAGTTTCCTTTTTATTAATCCGAATTAATCACACAGTCAAGCGGGTCAAACATCTGCTGAAGAGATAAAGAAAAGAGACTTGCGCGCAGAGCTGTTGGCTGCCGAGCAGGAAGCACGAAATAAAAAGAGAAAAGCGGAAGGGTTGCCACCACTTGAAGATTCGCCTTCTATCGCTCCAGCACCTCTTGATGAAGAGGCAAATAAGCGGAGAAAGCTTCTACAGGAAGCGCTTGAACTGGACAAGGATGACGACGATGAGGATGATGAGGATGACCGCAATGAGAAGCAGAAGGAAAGCGAAATGGATAACAACAGGTGAGTTGTATGTGTTGACTCTGTGGTCTCTCTCTCATTCGTTTCTTACCAGCGAAGAAGATTCGGACGAAGACGAAGAGGACGATACAGCTGAGCTGTTAAGAGAGCTAGAGAAGATAAAGAAGGAACGGGCGGAAGAAAAGCTCCGACTAGAGCAGGAGCAGTCGGCGAGAACAGCCGCTTCCAGAGAAGCAGAAATTGCAACGGCTAATCCATTGATCAATCTTGCTGCCGTCCTTGGACAAGCGCCCGGTGTGAACACGACAGTACCAGGAACATTTCAGGTGAAGAAACGATGGGATGATGGTATTTGCGATATTCATTTTCTGGATGTTGCCTCTTACTTACGTTGGTTAAAGATCTGATTTTCAAAAACCAGGCAATGGACCAAAGACCCCAGGGTAATTTTGTCAACGACCTTCTACGAACGGAATTCCACAAGTATGTCCTTGGTTTATTTTTATAGACTCCCATTGATCTTGACCAAAAGGAAGTTCATGGCGAAATTCATTAAGGTATTATTTTTATGATCCACCGGTAACCAACTCGCTAATTTCTCTTACGACAGTAATTTGCGTAGTACTTCATGCAGCTTCCATTACAATCGCTCATAATACCCGTGGAACCTCATGTCCGATCCCAGGACCACCCTTCATCAGCCCACTGAGGCATGTCAGTGGAAAACTCTCCTAGACTTGTTGTGTACTTGAGCGCATGTAAAAATATATACAATCGTTCGGGTTTAGGATCGGGATGTAGGGGCAGATAGCATTCTGGACAATACAGATGTTCGGCATTGTTTCCTTCTGTTGTGTCGAAAGCTGGTTCTTTGTTAGCGGCTTCTGCTAGAGCTCCTTCCAGAGAAATCTGAAGTGGTTCGATTGAATTGGCTTCCGGGACTCCTGGAGGTCGGTTTACAGCCGTGTCAGCAGCGTATGTTGTGTCAGAATCTGCAGCAATAGGTGCATTATCCTCTGCAATGGCGAGGTTTACCTCCAGATTGTCCTCTATAACTTCAACAAGTACGACCTCCGCCTTCCCCCCACGTTTTCTTCGATTTTGTGGTGGAGGAGGCTTGATGACAATGTGACTGGGTCGTAGTTTACCCTTGGCCCTGAAAACAACATCCCTCCAACGGCTCCAATCCTCATCTTCGTCCTAGGACTTGTGAGATCAACAGCATGTAAAATTTGCATTCGAAACTGACTTTCATGTTTCTGAGTCGTGTGATGACCTGGACTGCCTCTTTTGATAATGGGACGGGGGAGCCCATACCAATATCTTCTCCCGTCTCGCGGGGAAACCTTTTCGGAACTGGTCCATCCGTCACCGAATTTTCTGGTGCTTCGGGATTACCTTGATCTTGGACCATAGCCCGGAGGTGCGAAGGAGGAGCAGGCGCTTCGCGTTCGTTATTTGGCATTACGTCAAGTCCCCCTTCCCCAAGTTTGGTTCCCTAATGGACCAGTTAATTTCACTGTTATTGAAATTTAAGGGAGCCGCACCCAGATCTTTTGTTCTGAATAGACAGGGTCGTTTGCTATTGAGTGACCGAGATACTGAAGATGGACACGAATCTGGTGGGCTGGTGGTGCGTCAGAAGGAGCTAAACCTTATTGGTTTGTCACGTACAACGTCCAGTAAAGGGGCGACCTATATAAATGTCAATCTTCGTCAAAGTGAGGAACTAGTTTACTCACACCTGACAACACTAGTATCGGTGCTTTCGTCATAGCGAATAAGGTTAAAGATAGTTTTTGCTGGCTTCAATGGAGGTAAATTGGATCAAGAGGGTGTAATACGAATGGTATTACCTTTCCTTCGGGATGAACAATGTTCAGTCCCATTTGGCGGTCTACGGTGAGCATTGGTTGCTCGCAAGTAACCTCCTCCCTGGCATCAAAGTGAGATACGAGATCTGGCAAGAAGTAAAATAAATTTACATCGGAAACTGCCCTTTGACTCGAGCAATGTATTCCTTCCGCACCGTTCCAGCCATGAACTCGTCTGTTAGTTCTCGAGCTCGTTGTGCCGTCAAAGGGATAATCATTAACCCAGAGGTTAGGCGATCTAGTCTATTTACGGCTGCAATAGAGTCTCAAATCAAATCGGTAAGAATCATTCAAAGATTCAACATACTATAAACTTTGTCGTAACCGAAGTCATCAATCAGGATTTCTCTCAAGGAGTTGCGGTAATATCGACCAGAAGCGTGAACGGGCTAAAAAAACAATGATCGATGAGGTCCGAGACAGATGCAATTGGAGCCAGACGGACGGACGATACTTCCGGGTTTATCCACGACAAGAAATTGGCGTTTTTCGTCATGAAGCAGAACTTTAACTGGAGTAGACGATACAGGAGGTTCATGACGATGTACAACATTTCTGAGAAAATCGCCCATGAAAAGAAAGCCACTTGTACCACAGATGAGCGACTTACTCTATTCGGTCGCCGTTTTTGAGAATAGTGTGTGGATATGCAAGTTTGCCATTGACAGTCGTAACACCAGATTCCAGGGCATATTTCTGGCCACGAAATTCAGCATGCCACGCACTTGCATTAAAGAGTTCACCAACATAATACTCCAAAGAACGATCTCTGAATTCGGTCGAGACTACCTCCAATAGCTCTCGTCCAATCCAGCGTTGTTTCGTCATAGTGGTATACGGATACCAATAGGGAGGGATTTTCTTGAGGCCATTGACCTCTTTAGGTTTGAAAAATTCGTGATTGGCCATAAATGTCGACCGGAGGAGGCTGAGGATGTTATGCCGCAGTTGCTCGTGAGCAGATGCAGGAATTGTTGGTATGTGTCGTCTAGCTGCTCTTGTCAGATTACCGAACCGTGTTCCTGCCACGGACATACAGTGGTTAGATAGCCTATTTTCTTCCTCTGTGCAGGATGCAGAGTGACCCAAATTGTTTTGCGCCAGAATGGAGTGAGAGCTCTTGTCGTCGGGCCGTAATCACCGTGACCAGCATTTCAGCTTCCTGTCTTCCCCACATTGTTACTTACAAGCGTCTCAAGCAAACAGATTTAGGACGGTAACTATGCCTGAAGACGAGACCAAACTTTCTACGATCTCAAGTTCTTCAGTTCCAATACGTCCGCTTCTTTGAGTCTCAGACTCTTGCTGGTGGCTGGCCGACGAAGCCTCCATGAAAAACACTACATTTATGTTGCGTGTTACGAGGAGGCCACTCTCATTGAAATATATTCGATCTAGAAGACGAATTTTTGGTCACTGATCTGCTAGGAACAACTGCAGAGCAACAAACTTCCCCGCTTTCCATTCGTGCCACATGGTGAGATGTTTCGACAATGTCTTCGGTTTTGAAGACTACCATTTGTCTACTAAGCCTGGCGGTTTTGCACTGGCCTTCCTGAGGAGAATTAATGGATGATACACAAACCCAGCGGCTCACGGTACTTTAAACATTGAACAAGGTTTTTGACCACTCGACGGCACAGAGGACCTCCTGACAGCTGCATGGCGTTACTGCTATACCCTCCTCAAGCGCAACTTCTTCATCAATATATCTTATGAGAGGCGGAAGGGCTATCATGCCGAAGAAGTACTAGTCTCATACGGTGGGTGGGTTGCTTAATCGAGCCTAGATGAAGTACGGTTTCTTATCGTCGGATTTGGCGTTTTTATTCCTACCGGAGGGATCAGACCTACTTCATGCCCCTTATCTTTATCACGCAGTGCCAGACATCGCCGTCTGTTGAATTCCTCATGCATCTGCCAACAGCCCTTATATGGATATGCATCCCGATCAATTCAACCTTCCAAATTAAAACTGGTCAGTGTTCAAACTCTTTTGGTGAGTTCATGTCGACAGCCCGCCGTCTCTGGTCAGTGAACGAGGTTAAAACAAGGACAGTTCCATGTCCATCTATAAAAATTTAAATCGAAATTCCGGTGTGTCCCTTCCTCGCGGGAGTGGATTGAGCAAATCGATGTTACCAGTGGGTGAGCCTTTGACGAGAGTGCGAAGACGATTATTTCGGATGCTGAGCTGATTGCATTTATATTTTTCAGTCCGCCGTGGCGATATGGAGGTTTTTTCGATCACACGTTGTACCCCATAGTCGATCAAGTGCCGACGGTAGGAATCAATCATGATGCTGTGTGAGGACTTGGCAACCTCTCTGGGTTATATTTCAGAGAGGGGTTGTGATTAATGCACTCAACCGCGGCGTTAAAATTCTTCAACGGTTGCTCCTTTCAAATTAGCTGCATACAGTATCAAAAGAATTACATCCGAATTAACTTACGAGTTGAACTCTGCTCTTGTTTTCGTATCATGATGCAACGTTTTCGGGGCAGCCAGCCGAAATGCATATTTCAATCTCTCACTGTGTGCTCCGATGGTTCAGCTCAGTTCGCTCCAAAAGGACGCTTGTCCGTATGCATATCGTTTGCACGTCAACACAAAATGAACACACACACTATGTGGGTTTCCCAAAAAGATAATGAATACTTACGTCATGACCGCAAGGAAGAATGCCAGCCGGATTGGCACAATGGCAGTCTTGGTACCGAATTGCGTAGAATACACCAGGTTTCTCGAAATGCGATCTCTAAGATCTCATGCGTGCCGAGCTTACTTTTCAGGGGGAGATTGCTCGAGGAACAGACTGAATGTATTTAATAGTGTATTCACGGATACCGATGTCATTATCATTTCGGGTCGGAGTACAGACCCCCAGCGGCTGCTAACTCCTATCGACATTAAATATACAAAGGCTATGTGAAGGTTATCTGCGAGAATTGCGAGTGCCGGCGTCAGATAGTGCATTGTGATTAGTATTTTCTCCGTCGCGGATCCCACGCGGGCTCACAGAATTAACCTAACTTGAAGTTGAAGTACCCCTCAGGCTGGTCATACGGTGAGTTGCGAAGTCTACCTCGTTGTTGATATTGTGTGCGACGTTTTCACCTTTATTGGAAAACGTAAGCGCCAATCGGAGGTTCTAGCGTTTGATTGGCGAACCGACTTGGAAGAAGAGGGCAAGTTGTTCCGAAATCCGAAGGCCATACCTAATGAAGGTACTAGGTCTTATTTGGGATCCACATTTCATCACGGCAATATATTATGTATAACTCCTCAAAGGAAACAATTTGACACCCCGATATCAGGATATCTCTTCCGACAGCCATGATGCAAGCATTGATCGAGGAAACTGGGTCACTCCTTCTGCTTCAAGTGGAATATACAGCGGTATCATCCGGATACGTATGTCAGAACGACCATAACCATATTGGCATCTTGGGCACTGGAACCTTGACGGCCTCGCTTAATGAAGACCATTCTTCCATTGGAAAGCTGGGCAGAATCATTGTGTTTACTATTTGGTCCAATCTGTGGCCATGTGTTGATCGCAGGATGTCACTCAGCTGAACCAACAACGAAACCAATCTGCTTGCAATCGGACTCCAAGTTGTATACTCCAGGGTGTCTGTGCGGTAATCATTTTTCACTGCAAGGGTGGTTTAGGAGCGTTATCGGACCTCGTATTGAGCGCTCGACTCGTTGCTCTGCCAGGTCACCAGTCAGATTCATTCTGTTTCACCTCAACAATCCGCGTTGGACGGCGATTCTACTTGTACAAGCTCATTTCTTTGTTTCTTTGGCATACACCTTCCGCCACTAGCCTATTTCAGTTTGAAAAGTCATCATTCAGTCTGCATTGCTCGTATTCTGTTGCCAATTCTGTCGTATTTGGGTACACGGGCGATGCAGACCATTTTGCTCGCCGTGGCTATGTCAGTCGTTGTTTCAGCATTGATTCCTGTCGACATCGTCCCTACCTACCATCCTCCGTGACGAAATTATACTAACCGGGGTCCATTCTGGGACTCAGGTTTAACGGTGGTCCACAATCCGGGTTTACATCAAAACATTATGCATTCGTTGCATATCGGCATTCATTGGATTATTACTAGGTTTTCGTCAGGGTCGTGTGTAACCCCTTTTACTTTGGCGGATTATCCCAACGAGGTAAAGAAGGGATCTGGAATCCGTCCTCTTTCCATTCACAACCATGCACGGCTTGAGAGCACAGCTGACTCGTTTGCATATGTCTGCCATCTCCGTTTCTGCTTGCCCCCGGAATAATCACTCTATTGGTTGTGTTTGTTCAAGGGTGTAAATCGAAACATCATAGATCTTGCCTTATTCTCCACTTGGACAGCCATTCACTGGCATGCCTTTAAATTTGCGCTAGTCGACCCAAATGTTCGGTCAGGACCGCAGTTTGCAGATAGATAAAGCCGCTCGCCTTGTGAGGAACACTCCGCTACCATCTCTTACGATGGGAAACTCAACCTCCAGTCAGCTCTCCACCAACATTGATTCTAAGCGTCGTTTCTTCTGGCGAAAGCGATCTTGGAAACTCTCTCGCTTTGATCTTAGCTGCACGTCTGCTCGCAATCATTCGACGGAGAGTCTCGACCCGATCCAAGAGACCACGAAACTCTTCAACGAGAAAGTCGTTTATGTGGATCATGATCGTCAACCATCCCCCGTCTCCCAAGTCGGCTATGCACCAAGTCCATCTCTCGTCTACTCTCCTAGTCTCAGCAGGATGCATCTGGAGACAGACTCCGAGGTTGCATATCAAGACTTCTTGAGGGAATTCCCTGGTACATTCGTAAGACCTCGTTGCAGAGCTTCAGTTGCTGACATCATTTCAGAGTATCGTCTGACGTGGATTTTGGATTCACTGCGTCGAACAGATTTCGGGAGATTGGAACGTGCAAACGAGACATACGTCGATTACATGGGCGGTTCCATATATCCTGAAAGCTTGATTCGGGTTCATACCGATTTCCTGAGTCAACACATATTGGGCAACACCCATTCAGTTAGTAACACGTGCGTATATGCGCTTTCTTGATGCTGAAACTGTAACAAATCTAACCCACTTGCAGGTCCAAATTATCCGTAAGGTGTGCGGATGAGGCCCGTGAAGCAGTCCTATCTCATTTCAAGGCGTCGTCTGACTATACGGTGGTATTTACCCCGAATGCAAGTGCGGCCTTGAAATTGATAGGCGAATCATATCCCTTTTCGGGAGGGGGCTGTTTGGTTATTGGTGCGGATTCACACAATAGCGTATGTGGTTTGACTATGTAGATTTCCATTTCATTTTCCTAATAATTTAACGTTAGGTACATGGCATCCGAGAATTTGCAGCGCATGAAGGTGCACAGACAGTTTATATTCCCTCGACACCGCATGGTGGTTTTGACACGACCTGGGCCAAGGCAAGTTCTTTTTCTTACCCTGATTATTCCAACCCATCTCATAAAATCTTTAAAGAGTGTCCTGCTGAAGCATCAACCCCGTTCACGAGACTTGGCACCCTGTTTGTTTGTGATGACTGGGCAATCAAACGTTTCCAACAGCAAGAATGCCATGTCAGTCGCGGCGCATGCTGCATCACTTGGGTATCATACTGTGGTAGACGCTGCTGCGTTAGCCCCAACTTCCATGATCAATCTAGGGGAGTATCCGATTGATGCAATGGCTGTTTCCTTCTACAAGATGTTCGGATACCCCACTGGAGTTGGCGCCTTGGTTGTGAAAAAATCCTTCCTCTCACAACTTCGGAGGCCATGGTTTGCAGGTGGCACGGTTGAATTTGTCCAGGCCCCTGGAACCCTGGTTACGCGTTCTCGTCATATTCAAGAACAATTCGAGGTATTCATTTCGTTTTGTGCATTTTTGTGTTTCTGACTCCAATGGGTGTTGTAGGACGGGACAATCAATTACTTGCAGTTACCTGCCATAACCGACGGTTTACATTTTCTCTCAGCTTATCTTCCGTTCCTCCCAGTTCGGCTTTCTTCGCTGCTTCTCTATCTCATTTCGTCTCTTTCGCAACTTCGACACGACGCTACCGGAGAACCTGTGGTAAAGATTCTGTCCAAGATTCCGAGCAAAAGAATTCGCTCGGTTGGCGAACAAAGTGATGCAGGCTTCTTGATTTCTTTGCTATTTTTCGATGTAAGATTCTAGATTTTCCACATTTCGTAACCCCATACTCAACTCGTTTTAGCCGACGGGAGACATGATCCCAAACTCCTTTATCGAGTATGCTGCATCGACTAGAAACATTTCATTACGAACGGGTTGTATGTGCAATCCCGGAGCTTCTGCGGCTCTACTCGGTCTCGAAGAGCAGATGCAAAAACTTTACCCAGGGGTTACGTTGAATGACATTTCCGTAATGTTAGGGCGGGAGCTTGGAGTAGTGAGGATCAGCCTCGGTCTCGCAAGCAACTTCAAAGACGTTTGGCGAGTAATTCAATTCGCTTCGTTAATGGGGCACGAGGATTCAAGACAACAGCTGTGGGCGCAGTGGATGGAAACAGGGGGATCTAGCACGAATTGACAACGGGTATTTTCACTCCATGATTCATTTCCTTCGATATCCATGATCTTACTTACCTGTATGTAGTTTATTTACGCATTCGCGATGTTGAGCAACGTTAACGCTTTTTTTTTTGTACATTATATACGAGCAATTGTACCACCATTTCCACGAGATTCGAATTTTAAATATTTCAGGCATCAGCATGAGAGATTGGGTGCAGATGGCTGGATTTTCCTTCGGGATTGTAGCCAGATTGAGAGTTTTTGACTACAAGATGGACACGCGAAACTCTGAAATCCTGACGAAGATGTCAGGATCCGAGCCAGTTTACAGGGGCGAAAGAAAACGAGGACTTGACAAGGACTTGAAGTGCGGTGACTATGGGGCTTGTTGCATAATTTGTGAGAGCAAACGAAATATCCATGAAGCGGCCAGAATGATTCCTATCTCTTTCTATAACATTGAAGTTTAGGGCGTTTCTCAGGAAGGAGGTCAAAGCGATCGCGGACACGTGCCAGTGCATCATGCACATTGCAGTGACACTTATTCAAGTTTCGATACCCCCAACGGATGGATTTCTTATCTCAGACATATGTTGCTCTCAGAGGGCCAACTGGAGTACCGCAGACACCGACAGATACCATCAGTCGACTGAGCGATCGACTCTCCCCAGCGACCCTTCTCGCCGACCGACGAGCAGCCGTATTATCGCTCAAGGGTCTTTCGCGGGACTGGAAGCAAGAGGTTGGCGAAAGAGCACTTTCTGGTCTTTTGGAAGTCCTCTATAATGATGCCGAAGTCGACGCAGAAACTGGTAAAGCTGCACTCGAAACGTTAACCTTACTGTGCGACACGGAAAATGTATCGCCAAACAGTCGGGAATTGGGTTTTAAACATACGGATGACATTCTTGCCTCGGAAAAAGCTGCTCACACCCTGTTCGCCCTACTTGCGGAATTGAATTTTTATACTCGTTATGCAACCCTACAATTTCTAACGACTCTTTTGCACAACCGGCGACAGGCCATACAAGGTTATTTCCTGACTGCCCCTGCGGGTCCTCGTAGCATAGTTGCAGCATTGGAAGACAAACGAGAAATCATTCGAAACGGTACGAAATACGATTCTCTTTTATTTAAGTTTGTTCATTTTGTTGTAGAGGGTATCACAATGGTTCAAGCCCTCGCATCACAAAGTCCGGATATTCAGAAGGTTTTGGCCTTCGAAGGTGCCTTTGAGAAACTCTTTAACATCGTTACCCAAGAAGGAGGCGTAGACGGAGGAGTTGTGGCACAAGGGGCATTGAGCTGTGTGGACACGCTTCTGCGTTTCAATAATTCGAACCAGGCAAGTATCCACCACTCTCTGCGTATTCTAGTATTAACCACGATCTATCTCAGAGTTATTTCCGGGAAACATCCCTTCCGCCTCTCCTTTTCGCCCTTCTTCAATTTCCTGTCGTGTTAAGTCATGATCAAGCAGCTCCTCAGGAGTTTGCCTTGCAGTTCTGGGATGATCAAAAGCGAGTAAACGCGTCTCTGATTCTAGGTGTAATAGCTATGCTCTTAGCATTGAAAGGACACGGTGTATGTCTTCATGACCATGACAGCATCTCAGAACTAATTACAAATTGTAGACTCGAGACAATTTACCCTACACAAGATGTCTGGTCGAATTAGCACTCGCATCTAATGCGCCTACTGGTTTGAAAACGCAGGTGAGCTTATATGCTTTAATTTGCAAACCATCCTCAGGAACTATTACTGGAGGCCCTTCGTCTCTTCCCAACAAATATCAATCTCCCCTTGTCCGACATTTCAATAACGCCGTATCTTCCCGTGCCAGAAACAAATGGAGAGGAATGGGACCGTCTTGAGCCCGCATCAGCCTTAGATGCCCTCGTGGAATTGGCTGTCCATGGTGAATACAACGGACTGGATATTCGCAAACGGACAAAGGACAGTCTGGAGTTGAGGGCCGCATCTGCTATTGTCTTTGAAGTAAGTCTGCGCAATGTCAAGAGTCTTGCTCTCCTGACTTTCTTTGGCCTCAAGAATTTTTTGAACAGCATGGAAATTCGACTGGCGATTATCCAAGATATGCTTCCCCCTGAAAATTCTGGTAGAAAATGGAATTATACCCTCAGTCGATTGTCCTAATCTGTGCTGCAGATCCTAATTTCCAACCGCGGCCACACCCCCTACTTCATGCCTTGTCGGCACCACCTACAAATCCCCTCGACCCCGCTGATGTGACATCAACTCATATCGCAGCTCTGATGTTCTCCCATCTCTTGCGGGGCTCTTCTCGAGCAAAATCAGCATGTCTTATCATTCCAGTTACACCGCCAGCTGCGGAAGAGTCATCTTTCTTTGTACCAGCCGATGGTGCCCCACCCGCCCCGCCACTCGAGAATGACAATGATGACGAGGACGATGGTCAAACTTTGCTGCAAAATATCACTGAAAACTTGTCACTGGGCTTGTTATCTCGTTCAAGGGCGAACACTTCTGATAGGGATGGTAGAGAATGGGATCGCTACGTTGTCGGATATCTTTGTCTCTTGTCTCAGTGGCTATGGGAAGACCCAAAATCAGTCCGAGAATTTTTGAATGCAGGTGGGCTTGGAGTGGTGAGTCTGCTGTCGTTACTTTAAAGTTGTATTCATTCTTCTGCAGCTCGTCGAACCTATCAACCAAACTACAGATTCCGATTCTCTTGTTCCTGGTCTTTGTGCCTTCCTCCTTGGGATTTGCTACGAATTCAACCGCGAACCCGGAGAGATTACAAGGTCAGTTGGGAACATGTAACTCGAACCATCTGGATTTTGATCTGTCTATTCGAAAGGGATACGATATATCCTATCATAAACCGGCTGAGCGTGGATATCCTTGTTGGAAAGATGGTAAAAATCAGGGACGATGAACGATTCAAAGTCGTTGGTCCGGATAGTATGGTAATGACATACCACCCTACAGCTTTACATCCAGTGACAAAGTCGACTCCTGTCGAAGGAGCTGAAATTTGGTTCGACTGGACGTTTGTTGATTTCTGGAAGTCGAATTATTTCACGATTCAGCGAGGCTTCTCAGTTGAGCCCGATCAACTCTCATCCACAAGTGGTACGTGTTTGAGATAACTTTATCTGACATCTCTAAATCTGTTCGGTTAGGTCAAAGCGCTGAAACACAGATACTAATCACTTCTCTCCGGGATGTCATTCGTCAACAATCAGCAGAGATTGATACTCTGGAGAAACGTCTGAAGGAGTCGTTGTCATCACAGGCTCAGGTAACTGCATGCTACTCGTTATTTGGGCGTTATTGACGGAGCACAGACGTTTCAGCTGCAGGACCTTCAGAAGCAGGTCGGAACGCTGACAGAAGAGCTGAAGAATTCTGAACTTAAGCGGAAGGAGGTCGAGAAAGAGCAAGAGGATCTGTTGGTGCTCTTGGATGAGGTCACGAGTAAGAGGGAGAAGGATAAAACTAAACTCAGGGATGCAGGGATAGAGGTGTCGGAGGATGAAGATGGCGAGGATGATTGAAAAGTAGTGCATCGCATAGAATTGTCACTACTTTACATGATGACGAAGATAGTCCTCCCTTCAGATCAATGACGATGTCATCCTATACTACCCAGCTACCCATCTGCCAGGATACTGTGAATGTGGCGGAGCGGGTTCTTCCAATATCTGCACCAGTACCCGTGTGGTGTGCCTCCCTTGGAAGAGATGCGTTACGGTCAATCCTTGGAGGTACTAGAGGCATATACAAAACTGCGGGACACATTCTAAACTGTTTTTTTTTTTTTTCGCACAGAGAATACTGCTGAGGAAACTCAAGCGCATACATTCGACGAGCCCAACGAAACGACCGAGCACCCTCAAGGACAATGGTCAATCAAT